>Ga0114919_10000815_pt1 | contig 24789 bp, 20 predicted proteins | sample BlataG_FD_88682 | JGI IMG/M metagenome (GOLD analysis project Ga0114919, IMG submission 88682) | Deep subsurface microbial communities from Black Sea to uncover new lineages of life (NeLLi) - Black_00105 metaG | ecosystem: Environmental > Aquatic > Marine > Oceanic > Sediment | place: Atlantic... | reverse complement strand
CTAGATCTCAGCTTATATCAAGCTGTAAAAAGCATGGCAATTGGCGAAATGGCAGTTAAAAAAAACGGAACGATAATCTCAGTCAATGAATGTGCTGATGGGATTGGTGGTGGGCAAGATGAGTTTAAAGAATTACTTTTTTCTGATATACCACCAGAAGAAATTTACAAAAAAGTCCTAAACAAAGAAATTGTAGTACCTGACCAATGGGAAATTCAAGTTTTAACCCGAATAATGATGATGGCAGATATATATATCGTTTCTAAAATGAAAGAAGATGAGATCGGAAACATTGGCTTAAAACATGCAAAAACTGTCGAAGAAGCGATAAAAAAATCTTTAAATAAGCATGGATCTAAAGCAAAGATATTAATTTTACCTAATGGACCACAAATCCTTCCAATTCTTCTTAGTTAATAATTTTAGTCAAGATATCATCATTATCAGATGTGATGAATTCACAAACACATGATTTAAATCAGTGAATTGGTAACTTTATATAAGAAATGTCGACTTAAAAAAGGATTAATATGGAATTAACGCACGCAATTATTTATCTTGATTTGAACCAAGATAAACCAAAGATTAACTTTTGGTATCCGCAAGATCTTCCTGAAGGAGTCCGAAGATTTATCGGTGACGAATGTTTTTCAATTATATCAGGAGATTCAACTTTCATCCCTGAAGTTCTCTTAATTTTTCCTATTTCGCCATTAAAGTTAAAATTATTGATTAAATATTTTAAAAGGGAAGATAATACTAAAATAGGGGGCTTTTCAAAGTCGGCTATAACCTTTTTATTCGATGAAAAAGATGATCATATTTATTACAGATATATGAGTTATATTGATTCTTACGTTAGTAAATCTGTTAGCGCAATTGTCAGCTTAGAGAATAATGGATTGAAAGAAGATTTAATCTACGATGAGATTGTTAAGTTACAGCGTACGCTATGCGATTTAACCGACTATTTACATTCTAAAAGCGAGTATGTTTCTAAGCCGGAAGAAATATCCGAAACAACACTTGAGATTAAACAGTTAGAAAAAAAGAAATTTAAAGTAGTAGTACTAGGAGACCCTAGCGTTGGAAAGACATCTACTATTCTTAGATTCACTGATAACGTATTCCTTAGGGCATATATACCAACAATGGGTTTAAATATTACTCAAAAAATCTTTAATATTGATAAAAACTCTGTTGAATTGGTATTATGGGATATTGGAGGACAAACTAAGTTTGAGATCATAAGGAAGAAGTTTTATGAAGGAATGAGCATGATCCTTTTACTGTTTGATTTAACCAAACCAATGTCTTTTGCAAATGTTCCCAAATGGCATCAGGATATAAAAAATTATTTCAAAAATGATCAAAAGATTAAAGGTTATCTAATTGGTAATAAGAACGATTTGATGGAAGAAAGAATTGTAAGCGAGATTGATGCGGTTAGACTCGCATTCGCGTTAGACCTTGATTACATCGAAATTTCTGCGTTAACTGGCTACAACATTGAGAAAACTTTCCATGAGATCGCAAGCAACTTGCTAAAATTTAAAAATATTGAAGATTAAATTTGAACGACAATTCAATAATTTACTATAAAGTTCGACGATATTATTCTATAACAATCATATTCATGATAATATCTTAACCGAATTCCCAAATAGAAGTAAAGAAAAACATTCTTTATACGTCAATTTATAAAAAATAAGTTGGTGCTTTTCCCATTGTATACCCGCAAATTTCACACTTTTTCATGTTCTGTCGCATATAACAATTCTATACAAAAACATTTTTAAATAGTGGTGTAACTTATTATTACATTAGCAATATAATGATAAAATTATAAGTAACAAATTTGTCAAAAAACTTATAATTCAAAAACATCAATATTATTTACGATAATTTTCGATATTATTATTGAATAATCATTAAAATTTGTTGCAAAAAATACATTAGAAACAATAAGAAGTGAAAAATATGTCATATAAAGACCGCCTGCGATCTACAAAGATTAGTTCAGATAAGAATGGTGTCATAGAAGAATGCTGCGAGAATCCTTGTATTGAATCGAGAGATGGCGATGTTGTTTGTTTAAACTGTGGAATGATTCAGAGTAGAAATTTGGTAGGAAACGAAAGAAGGGCTTATACCATCGAAGAAGTAAATAAGCGTAGACGTACTGAACCGCGATGGAGAGAATTTGGTCCAAGAACTATGTTACCAAATTCCAAAATCGATTCAAAAGGACGTTTAATTAACGCAAAAGGAAAAACTTTATTCTCCAGACTTTCAAAGATCCAGAATTCTCTAATTTCTAGCATAGAAAGAAACTTTTGGGAAGCTAAACCTAAGTTGAAGATGCTCACCTCTAAGATGAATATCCCTGAGTACATTAAAGAAACAGCTTGGAAGATTTATAGCCTTGTAGCTAGGAAGAAGTTAACGATGGGAAGGTCAATTGATGGTTTCATTGCTGCCTCATTATACGCCGCAATCAGAGTGCACGAATTTCCACGATTGTTGGAAGAAGTGTGCGACGCTTCAATGACCCCCCGTAGAACAGTCCACAGAAGCTTAGGCATGATTGTGAAAGAAGTTTTACCCGAATTAAATTTACGGTATAAACCGATCACTGCGGAGCAATTAGTCTTTCGGTTCGGAAACGACTTAGATTTACCGATGGAAGTCCAAAAGAAAGCAATCAACATGCTATCAGAAGCTTCGAAAAACGGATTAATGCGCACAGGAAAAGACCCAAAAGGCTTAGCGGCAAGTGTTATTTACATGGCGGCAAAATCAAGTAACTGCCGAAAAACACAAGCAGAAGTTTCATCTGTTGCTAAAGTTACAGAGGTTACATTGCGAAGCCGCTCCAAACAGATAAAAATGAAGTTAAACTAAACTGTTGAGAACTAATCTTAGTATTTTTTTTATTATCTTTTTTTTATTATTTTTATCATACTTAATAATGTAATTATTCTATGATTTTGATACGACTAAAGATTAACTATCACTAAATACAAGATAAATACGGATTAAAATGTAACTAACCATGCGTTATAAAAAAACCAACAGAAGAAAAGTATCAAACGTGAGGATGAGAAATGGAATCCTTCGAAATTATGATTAGCATAATAAGTTTATTATTTGGTTATTTTTTTGGTAGTATTAATCCTGGCTATTTTTTTGGGAGACTGAAAAAAATCGATATAAGGGAAGTTGGTTCCAAAAACGCAGGAACGATAAATACATTTCAAATGTTAGGGGTGAAATATGGGATCCCCACAGCCATATTTGATATTTTTAAAGGGTTGTTAGTTATACTAATAGCATTAAGCTTAGGAACTAACATCTTTGTGGCTCATTTAAGTGGATTGATGACAATCGTAGGTCACATCTTTCCATTCTATTTAAAATTTAAAGGCGGTCAGGGTGTTGCTACTGCTACAGGAATGCTTCTTTGCTATTTAGTGAATTATTTAATAACCAAACCTGAATTTATCTTCTTTCTATTTTATTTAATTCTTCTTTCAGTAATATTTTTTTATATTTCTAGAATTTGGACTCTTTTAAGTATTATAGTGCTTCCCCTTCTTGGCTATTCTATATACATCTATTTCCCGGATTGTCAATATAACTTCTTTTTTTGGATTGTAATTGCCCATAATACTACGATTGCTATTTATAATATCTTGAAAGAAGGTAAATTTAAGATAGACGACACGAATTTTCAGACTTATTGGTGGCGTGTTGCGATAAGACCATTTGCGATTATATTTTTAATATTTTATAGTGTTTTCACAAAAGTTCCTTCTTTATATATACTTGGTAGTGTGACCTTAATTTTAGTAGCATTTGATGTCTTTAGATTGATGCATAAAAAAACAAATGAGGTATTGAAGACAAAAGTTAAGGCTTTACTTAGGAAAAATGAAATTAAAAAATTTTCGTCATTTACCATCTTTTTTGTTGCTTTGTTTATTACGTTATTTATATTTCCGAAAGAAGTAGCATTCATTGCATCATCCTTTTTAATCTACGGTGATATATTTGGAAAGCTTTTCGGTTTAGCATTTGGGAGACATAAAATATTGAATAAGACATTAGAAGGAACATTAGCATATTTTGGGAGCGTTCTTATTATGGGATATGTACTTTATACTAGTTTAAATATTCCATTGACTGTTTTAATTATAGGGGGTATATCAGCACCTTTAGTTGAAATGTTTTCAATGAATCTTAATGACAATCTTACAGTTCCTTTAGTAACAGGATCAATTATGACAGTAGCACTATTGTTTGGTTTATAACAAGCCGTATAAATTTAATTCTTTTTATTTTCATTAAATTTCTAATTTTCTTATCAAATTCTTCAAAAAATAATGTTATATTAGATAAATCTATCATAATTATAGGAATGTCTTATATTGAGAAAAAGTATAACAGTAAGATCTCAGAAGTTTTTGATGACCTCACTAAATTGGAACAAGATATCCTAAAATTATTAAATTATAAATCCATTAAATATTCTGAAAAGGTCGCAAAATTATGCGCTCTTAGTAACAGAAACATTAATCTCATCCTAAAGAAGTATTATCCCGAAATTAAACGAATTGACGATAAGTTAAGGATTAAGTCAAGATTGAAGTTTTATTACGACTTACTAGATAAATTGACCAACTTTATTAGGAGCGTTGAGGAATTTCAAAAATTAGATGATCAATATTATGAAACTATTATAGATTTCATTAACGAGAAAGAAAATTTAATATCAGGTAAATATAAAGAAATCAGTTCTAACGAGTTAACGGTTTTTTACGACAAGAAAACTCGTGAAGATTTAGAACGAATATTAGCTGAAAAAATCGAATCGGGGAGTAAACAATTCTTTACTTTCGGAACATTAGAAGCAGAAATCAAGAAAATCGCTAGAATTGCTGGTGCGGACAAGGTAGCGATTCTTAATAATGAAGAAATCCTAAACAGGGCGGAGTTTATCAATAATCCAAATGCAATTATACATTATTCTGTTTATTATACAGATGAGGATTTATTGAAAGAAATCGGGAGAGAATTAAAAGAATACCTTATTTCAAAAGGATATGAAGCTATTATTCTTCTTCTAGAACTTATTGATAAATCAGAGGAGCGAGAATTTTTAACTGGATCAGTTATTACTAGCGCAAAACTAATACCTGACCATAATAATGACTTTGTCTAATTATTTTTCCATTAGGAGCAATGAACTTCAGTGAGAATAGAGTATTACTAATAAAATATTTAACTTTTAAAGTATTTATTTTGATGATAGTATATGGCTAAAAAGAAAAAGGAAGCACCCTTAACCGGAATAACGGTATCTAAAGAAGAAGATTTTTCTGGTTGGTATACGGAGCTAATAAACAAGGCAGAGTTAGCGGATATTAGATACAACATCAAGGGTTTTGTGGTTTATCGAGAATGGGCAACCATCACAATAAAAAAGATGTATGCCAAATATGAGAAATGCATGGAAGATAAAGGACATATGCCATTAACTATGCCTTCGTTAATTCCAGAATCTAATTTTTTATTAGAAGCAGATCACGTTGAAGGTTTCGCTCCAGAAGTATTTTGGGTAACTGAAGCAGGTAGTTCAGGTAAGTTAGCAGAACGCTTAGCATTACGACCTACTAGCGAGACTGCTTTATATCAGATGTATTCGCTGTGGATTCGTAGTTATAAGGATTTACCCTTTAAACGTTATCTCTCTTGTCAAGTATGGCGTTACGAGGGGAAAGCGACAAGACCATTCTTTAGGGGCAGAGAATTTCATTGGATTGAGGCGCATAATGTCTTCGCTACTATGGAGGATGCGATGGATCAGGTTAAGGAAGATATGGAGACCACATATCAGATGCTTCAAGACGAGTGTTGTATTCCTATTATCTTTTTTCAAAGGCCAGAATGGGATAAATTCGCAGGTGCAATACACACCTTCGCTGCGGATGCTCTAATGGGTTCAGGAAAAGTTCTGCAGTTACCCTCAACTCATCTCTTAGGACAAAATTTTGCTAAACCATTTAACGTAAAATTTATCGATAAAGATGGTGAAGAGAAGTATGGATATCAAACATGTTACGGTCCTAGTCAGAGCAGAAATTATGGAGCTATGATCGCCTATTTGGGCGATAATAAAGGCTTGATTCTTCCATTCGATTTAGCCCCAATACAGATAATAATTGTACCAATTATCTACAAAGGTAAAGAAAAAATAGTATTAGAAAAAGCTAATGAAATATTCAATATACTCAAGGAAAGATATATTGTAAAAATTGATGATTCAGACGAATCTGCTGGAAATAAATTTTATTATTGGGAGCTAAAAGGAGTTCCTATTCGAATTGAAATAGGTCCCAAAGACATTGAAAATAACCAAGTAGTAATTGTTAAAAGACACGATGGTCAAAAATTCTTTGTTAAAGAAAACGATTTAAAGGAATTCATAGGTAATCTTGCAGATAATTATACAAAAGAAATAAAAGAAAAAAGTATGATTGATTTTGAATCGCAAATTGAAGTAGCTTACGAAAAGGATGCAGCAATTGAAGCGATAAATAATGGTAAAATAGTTTGTTGCGGATTTTGTTCTATAGATCTTGCTGGTGAACACTGTGCAAAAGTAGTAGAAAAAGACGTTGGAGGATTTGTTCGTGGTAAGCGAGTTGATGAGGAGAAACATGAGTTTGCGACATGTTTAATTTGTGGCAACCCAGCAACTTGTACTGTTTATATTGCTAAAAGTTATTAGATTTATATTAATTATTTTTATTTGAATTAAAAGGATTAAAATTACCAGAATTCAAGGAAATAATTTGATGAAATATTGTCAAAGTTGTGGTAAAGTTCTTGAGTGGAGACAGGTTGAACAAAAACAGCGTCCCTTCTGTCCCCATTGCCAGCGTGTTTATTATGACCAGTTGAAAGTGGGAGCAGGTGGGCTCATAGAACAAGATGGGAGGCTGTTGTTACTACAACGAACTAATGACCCTTTCCGTGATTGCTGGAATCTGCCAGCGGGGTATGCTGAAATAGATGAAAGTCCACTTCAAACGGCTATAAGAGAAGTTTATGAGGAAACTGGTTTACGAGTTAAGATTGAAAGGCTTATAGATGTTTACTTCTTTACTGATGACCCGAGAGGTAATGGTATTCTCATCGTATACAAATGTAGTCCTATTGGGGGCAAATTGACTGAAACACTTGAAGGGGTTAAGCCAACCTTTTTTTCAGCAAGCAATATCCCAAAGAATCTGGCTGGTGGCGGTCATAATCAAGCAATACATGCTTGGAAAGAGAGAAAGCACACTTAAATATAGTTGTACCAAATAACTACTTGTACAGTTTATATTGCTAAAAATTATTAAATCTGAAAGGTTATTAATTTTTATTCTTTGTGTGTAAAAATCGATATTGTGTGTCAAAAGCACACACACTTTACTTTTTGTTATCAATTTATATATTGTTACTTTTCTAATACAATTAAACAAACAAATAGTTGAATTAAAAAAAATGATAACTGATAGTTCTGTTTATTGTGAGGAAAATTATTATATGGATATTGATTCCGATTTTTCAAACGAAAAAATCCCACCCTTTATTGGATGTATGATTTCTGATAAAGATGGTAAAACTATTGCCATTTTTGAATTATTCAAAGGTGATTTAGAATATTTTATAAAAAAGGATATAATAGTCATTAAAAAGAGAAATAATTTTGATATCGAGCTTATTCCTATGTTTATTTGTGCGTTGGAAAGTTTTTCTGACCAAATTTGTATTGAAAATTTAGCAGGAATTAAATTAAAAGGTACAAACATAAAAATGCATTCTATCTTTTGTTTTAGCCATTTCACAATTATACTCTTTTTGAATCCTTTTATCCGCATTAAATCCTATGAAAACGTGATTTGTGATTATTTTTCTGATCTCTTTGAGAAATATGAAGAAGAATTTGAAGATATCTTAAAATTAAGCTCAAACGATATTATTTCGAAAATAGAATTAAAAGGTAGAGAATGGTTAAGAGAATTGAATGAATCGTATCTAAATTCTGCTTAAAAATTATCTTCACTTTTCATAACCATTTTACCAGGTTAATTCTTAGATTTGAACTACCACCGCCTAAAGGCGTTGGTTTCGTAATTCATCGGAGCTTGCTCAACCACTTGCTTGAGTCTTACAACTTCTCCAAACGCTTGACTTTCCGTAGTCCCTACGGTAGGATGATGATGAATTATTGGTTATCTAATTTATCATCAACAATTTACAAGTGGTTTTTCACGTATTTAAATACGAGGAGAAAAAGAGATTTGAGATTTATCGCAAAATTCATCCCACACCTAAAGGATTGGGCTTTCTTTTGCTTTTTGGGTAAAATCCAAAAATTTAAGAGAATTCTAACTTTAAATTGCTCATTAATTAGGAAGTTTGATATTATGAACGATTTCATCCAGCCTCTATCAGACGAGTATAAAGACATTTACTTTATCCAAGGTGAACTAAATGCTCGATATCCATATTCCAATTCTCTTTTAGTTGGCGATTATCTTATCGATACAGGGATTTCGTCCAAGCGTTTAAGAAAACTGAAGAAATTATTTCCAATAAATCACGTAATTTTTAGCCATTGGCACGAAGACCACATCTCTGGTAATTATCTATTAAAAGATGCGAAGTTTCATTGCCATTTAAAGGATAAACCACCTATCGAAGATATCGAAAAGATGATTCCTTATTATAATGTCGCAGGTACACCCATTGAAGATGAATTTAGAAAGCTAATTGAAGTATTGCGGATGAAAAATATTAAAATAGACGATTTAATTGAAGAAAATCAAATTATCGACATTGGAGACGAGTTAAAATTACAAATTATTTATACTCCTGGACATACTGCGGGACATTGTTCATTCTATGAACAGAGTACAAAAGTAGCTTTTTTAGGCGATATCGATCTTTCGAAATATCCATACTATGGCAATATTGATGCGAGTTTAATTGAATTTGAGAACTCAATTGATAGAATCAAAAATTTAGATGTTAGTATTGTAGTTACGGGGCATAGGGGGGTTATTGAAGGAAGAAGTAAAATTAGAGAAGAAATTGAAAAATACGAATCGATCTTGCAGGATCGAGACGAGAGGATATTATCCTATTTTCCTGAAAGAAGCAAACCAATTAAACTAATTGATTTTAAATATAAAAATGTTATATACCGAAAATACACGGCTTTTAAAGATTTTGAGCTAATTGCCGAACTTCTAATGATTGAAAAACATTTTGAGAAGTTCCTAAAATACGATATAATTTCGAAAAAAAAAGATGGCTATGTTTCAAATTAAATTAAAAAATAAAAAAAATAAAATATTATATTATTACTTTTTTTCTTTCGCTAATCTTTCCACCTTGCCAGGTACTCCATCTTCAACGGATACTGATTCTGGAAGCGTTTTCATCATTTCCTTAATATCGATTCCTCTCTTTGCGAGAGTTTTTCTTCTAAATAAATATACTATTGCTCCAACAGCAGAGAAGGGAAAAACGATTATAGCAATTATTAACCCCGCATCAGGATCAGTGAACAATAGTAGAACAAAGATGAGGGAAGAAACAGAACCTAGTATTCCTATAGTCTTTAAAATCCACGATGCTGGTTTGAAACCTGCTTTTTCGTGCCACTCAGGAAACTTCTTTGGAAGGATAAATACTGCTAAAGCTATAGGGATTTGAATTATGAGGACAACGGTAGCTGTAACAGCGCTCAATAGCACGCCCGCGGTTTCGATGCCATAAGATGGGGCGAGTAAGGGTATAACGGTTACAAAGAGGATAATTCCAGCAACAAGCAAAAGTGTTAATGCAGGCCTTGGTGTTTTGTGAGTTTTATTTACCTTAGTAAAAACTTTAGGAAACATTTGCTCTCTTGCTGCTACAAGTATGTCTCGAGAATACGCCATGTAAGATGGATGGATAGTAGAAGCTATAGCAATGGAAATGAGAACTATCATAAACATGATCATTTCGGGAGGTAAGATACCTCCAAGAATGAGAATTTCTGTTACGGTCCCAACTGGACTATCCCATGGTTGAATTCCAGCAACCATTAGTGCTTGTAAAACGTATAAAATTGTGAGCACCACCATACTAATTAGAAGCGCACGAGGTATATTCTTTTTTGGATTCTTAACCTCTCCAGCAACATCTAAAATTAAAGTGAACCCAGTATAAGAGAAAAAGAAAGTTAAAGCCGCAAACATAACAGGCCCAAGACCTATTGGAAACAGAGGTTCAAAATTCGAAGGATTAAAATGTGGAATCGCCGCTATTATAAATATCACCATAACGAAAACATCTCCGACAATTGTAAGGATTAATTCAACTAAACCAGAAATTTCTACTTTTATCCAATTTAGGAAATAGAAAATGACTAAAGCAGAAATTCCAACGATTAATACAAACAATAATTCCGATTCAGGAGGAATCCCTAAAGCTTGTCCAATAAATACGCCTAATGTCGCAGCTAAGAAAGCTATAGTAGCCCCGACTGCTAAAATCACCAGCCATACGGTCATGAAACCTCCAAACCCGCCTAATAGTCTACTAGTAATTACATATGTGCCACCAGATACGGGAAAAGCAGATCCAATGTAAGCTATGAGAAAAGCTACAAAAAAAGCGGGAATAACAGCAATTAAATATGCGATGAATATCCCCGGTCCAGTTCTTGACAGATAAGCTGCCGGCGAAACCCATATTCCCGCCCCGATAACCATTCCAATTATAATAAAGATCGCTATGGGTAAGTTAATACCCCGTTTTAATTCTTTATCTTCAACCATAATTCTTTCACAATTTTGTCTAATTTTCTAATGGAATATTAAATTTTTATTAAATTATAAATTACTTTATTTTTTGATTAGAAAATATATAAATGTATAAGTTATAAAAGAAAATATTAAAATTTGAGATTAATATTTTAAAATTATCTTAGTTACTTTTAGTCCTAGCAATAATCATTTCAAAGAAAATAGGGAAGGGAAAAAAATAAAGAAAAAGATTAATAATTTACAAAGCGGTCTTTTTCAACTTAATATCGTTTGTTTAATTTTTCTAACAGATTTTTTTTCCGTCTAAGTTTCTTTTTAAGCTCGTTAAGAGCGTCAGCGACTGCATAATCGTAAGGAGAAACCTTATTTTCAGTAGCTCCTTGAATTACTTCAAATGTTTTTTCTGTGATCTTTGATTTAACATATTCAAAAATCTCGTCTGCGTTTTTCGCAATTTTATTCACTAAAATTGCTAAAACCTCTCCAGCATTGGCTACAAAATCAGGAAATGCAATTATTCCTTTCTCGTTTAATATATCTATAATACCTTTCTCGTATGGAATGTTTGCTGCTGGAACCAACGCAATTGCGTTGATTTTATCTATATTTTTTTTATTTATTACATCCGGACGAGCTCCTGGTATGATAAAATCAGTGTGATACTCTGACGATAATTCAAATAATCGTTCTTTTGGAATTTTAATAAGGTTTTTGCTAACATAATGGTTAATTAAATCGTCTCCATATTCCAACTTTAATTTTAGTAATTCTTCAATATTAAGACCGTCTTCGTCAAAGATAGCACCATTAATAGTTGAAATTCCCGTTAGGTTAAAGCCCAATTCATTCAAACTCATAGCTAAAGCAGTTCCTACTTTACCAAAACCTTCTAATATTACATTTGGTTTTTTGGAAGTATCAAGCTTTTTCTTAATTAATTTTTCTAAGTTATTATAGATTACTTCTAAACAATAAACTACTCCATAACCCGTAAATAATTCTTCCACGGGAACCCCAAGTTTTACCATGCCAATCTTTTTTGGAGCTAAGTTTGGCACTCCTATTACTCTAAACATTTTTAATAAATCATCGTCGTTGGTTCCCATATCTGGACCAGGGTAATAAACATCGTTTTTAATAAAAGTTTCTATTGATTTTGCAAAGCTTGTAAGCAAAATTTCTTTTTTTTCCTTATCAAGAGGGTCGCCCCATATACCTGCTTTTGCCCCCCCTATTTTCATCTTATAAGTACAGAATTTAAGCGACATTGCCCGGGATAATCTAATCATCTCATCAAGAGATATATCGGGGGCCAACCTTACCCCGCCAGCGGGGATTCCGTAATAAGAATTGTCTATAACTAAAACTGCGTTTAAATCCGTTGAAGGGTTTTTTAGAATGATAATTTTTTCGGGTCCAATCTCGTCTAACAATGAGTAATCGTTAATACTAAAATCCATCTTTAATTAATCCTCGAAAATTTTTTAAAATAAGAAATAATTGATTAATAATTTGATTGATTTACTTATATACTTTTAAATTAGCGTTAAGTTAGTATTTTTTCCTACTTTTCGAAAATTTTGTCAAATATTGAAGCTTAATTTGTAACCTTTTTTTGTTATCACAAATTTTAATCCTTATGGAAAATAAAAAGCCAACGTTATTCGAAATATATCCGAATTTAGAGGGAAAAGTTCCTTGGATCTCAATATTAACGGGAATACCTTCTAATGTTGATAGGTTAACAGAATTAGAAAATTACTTAAAATTAAACGATGGCGAAATATATGTTAAGCGGGACGATAAAGATCATAAAATATATGGTGGCAACAAAATTAGAAAGTTTGAATTTATTTTTGGGGAGGCTCTAAAGAAAAAAAAGAAAGGTATAATAACTTTGGGAGGCATTGGTACAAATCACGGAACTGCTTGTGCAATTGTAGCGAAAGAACTGGATTTAAAGTGTGAATTGTTTTTATCCCTTCAACCAATTACTTGGCATGTTCAGCGTTCTCTTCTTTTATACCATTATTTTGGGGCTAAATTACACTTTACGAAGAGTTTTGAACTTGGTGTTCTCAAAAGCTTGTTGTTTAGAACGTTTCATCCGAAGTATTATTTAATGTCAATTGGTGGATCACCTCTTTTTGGAATTGGAACGCCTTTAGGATCTATAGGCTTTATTAATGCGATTTTTGAATTAAAAAATCAAATTGATGAAGGGATTATACCTGAACCAGATATTATTTTTGTAGCGGCAGGATCAACCGGAACATCAGCAGGTCTCACAGCCGGTTGTAAGCTCTTAGGATTAAAAACTAAAGTGTATCCTGTTAATGTTTCTAGGGATATTGTTGTAAACCCAAAAAATCTAATTAGAATCGCAAATAAATCCATTAAATATTTAAGAAAACGAGATAAATCTATACCGGATATCCAAGTTAATAATGGTGATTTTGATATGATTAAGGGATATTTGGGTTCTAATTACGGCGTAAAAACAGTTAAGGCGCAAAAAGCGGTAGATTTAGTTTACGAACTAGAGGGGAAAAAGCTAGGATTCAAATTAGAGACGACTTATACGGGAAAAACGATGGCAGCAATGTTAGATTTTTTTGAAAAAGAAGAAAATAAATCTAAGAAAGTTCTTTTCTGGAACACTTATAATTCGAACGATTTGGATAAATATCTTAGAGAAATTGAATTTGATTACGAAAAGTTACCAAGAAAATTTCATAAGTATTACGAGCAACAAGCCTTCCAATGTTGGCGCCTTGCAAATTGTCCCGAAGAAGTGCGAATAGAATGTCCTGCGTATCTAAACCACGAATATAGGTTCTGGAAAGTTGCTGAGTGCAAGCTTCCCGAGGAAAAGAAAATAGAAGTACAAGAAAAAGTTAGAAAGGTTATTGAGTTAGAAGATGCTTAATCAATTTTATTCAACTAAATTTCAAATTCTTCTATAAGTTGTTTTTGAAGGGTTGGCCGGTTTGATATGTATTCTATTTTTAGTTAATTAATCTTTAACTCTTCAATATCAGAAACAATTCTTTTGAGTAATTCATATATTTTTCCAACATCAGAAATCTTTAATCTTTCGCTCGGAGAATGCAGACCCTCCACTGTGGGGCCAAATGATACCATTTGAAGTCCTGAAATCCTAGTACTAATCATTCCAGTTTCTAATCCCCCATGAATCACGTTTGTTTTTACGGGTTTTTCCAGTAATATATCATATTGCTTTTTAACGTATTCTAAAAACTTAGATTCCAGATCTGGTAACCATTCTGGTAAAACCGGTCTTAAAAAAACTCTCCAACATCCAAGTTCTCCTAGTTGCTTCATAGAAACACAAAATGAGTCCAATTCACTTCTTATTATGCTACGAGGATAAAGCCAAATAATTTCTTTATCGTTTTCAGTGTTAACGATGGCAAAATTATTTGAACTTTCTACAAATCCCTCATAAATGTGGGATGTTTTAAGCACACCATGAGGGATTATATGAGTAGTTGATATCAATAATCTTGAATCCTCATTTGACAGATAATTATCAGGAGAAACTTTCTTATTTTCAATTTTAAGGTTAGGTTCAAATTTCTCATAATATTGATAAATTGATGAGATTTCTTCATTTAACAATTCTTCAAATTTCTCGTGATCTTTTACATTTATCCCAAATTTTATTAAAGATTTAGCAGGGATGACATTTGATTTAGTACCACCTTGCCATTTACAAACATAAATTTTAATTTCTTGATGGATTTTTGATAAAATTACACTCACTAACTTATTTGCATTAGCTCTAGGTAAGTGAATATCTTCTCCCGAATGTCCACTTAATAGTCCATGAACTAAAAGTTCATAGAATTCCAAATCATCGCTTTCTTTATATTCTTTCCAAGTAAATTTTTTTGAAAACCTTACTCTTCTTCCACCCACAGAACCAATTACAATTTCCCCGAGAGGTCCAGCATCTAAATTAATCATCAATTTACTTTTTATATCAAGAGTTTTAGGATCTAGTTGAGTTGCTCCATCAAAACCATCTTCTTCATTCACAGTAAATAAAACTTCAATAGGCCCGTGGGATTCAATGGAAGTATCAACTAAAATAGCTAAAGCAAATGCAACTCCAATACCATCGTCAGCGCCTAGTGTAGTTCCATCTGCATCAACCCATTCATTATTTTTTTGAATGCGTAATGGTATCCCTTTATTAAAGAAATCAAAACCTTCGGGCTTATCAGTTTCACAAACCATGTCAAAGTGAGCTTGAAGCATTATTGATGGAGTTGTCTCTTGTCCGGATGTCGCTGGTTTTTTGATTAGGATATTTCCAACTCCATCTTGATTAATCTGATAATCAACATTATTTGATTTGCCAGCCTCTAATATAAAATCTTTTATCACTTCACGAATTCTTTCTTCATGTCTAGAAGGTCTTGGGGTATTTGATATTATTTCAAAAATATCCCATACAATTTTTGGTTTTAAATTTTCTAATACCATTTTTATCCTCTACTTAGCTATTTATTGTTGTTTTATATGTTAATAGATTATTTAACATAGGATATATTTTAATGCAAAATCTTTTAATTTTGAATATAGTAAAAATAATTTTATTAGCTTAAAATGCTGTTAACTTATCTTTTATTGTTTCTTATGATTTTTTTATGGGGTTTCTCTTTTATAGCTGTTGATATCGCTATGGATTTTGTGACTCCGCTCTCAATTGCTTTATATAGGTTAATAATTGCCGCAATTTCTATGACTATTGTTGATTGGTATTTAAGAAAAAAAAAAATTAAACCCATGACTATATCTTTAATAGAAAGAGAATATGAGAATTCTAATAAGCAATATTGGCTATTTATATTTTTAGCAAGTTTAGCAGGAGTGTCTCTATATCTTTTTATAATCTATTCGGCTATTGATTTGATAGGTCCGTCAATACCGGTATTTTCAGATTGTTTGATTAATCCCATACTTATTACAATTATTGCTCTTGTTGTTTTCAAAGAGAAGTTAAGCAAGAAAAAAATAATAGGTTTCGCTATAGCCTCTTTAGGAGCATTTTTATTAATAACGGGAGGCAATTTAGGAGTTCTTCAACCTGATTCTCCCAATTTTTTAGGATATATCCTTTCTCTTTTAGCTCCTTTAAGCTGGACAAGTTATACGATCGTTATAAAAAAATTGAAAAAATTCAATAGATTCAAGTCTGATTTTCAAAATCTTAAAAATATCTCTATATTTGGATGTTTAGAATTATTTCTATTAGTTATTCTTAGTAATCAGTTTGATGTGTTTCTTAATAATATCTTAAATGTCGTTGTGTTTCTATGCGCTTTATACCTCGCTTTAGGAGCTTTCGTAATCGGTTATTATATTTGGAATTTTTCTCTTAAGAAGCTAAAAACTTCAAATGTTGCATCGTTTTTGTACTTGCAACCGTTTTTGACCTTAATTTTATCAATCGTCTTTCAGCGTGATGATGTTATCGGTTTATGGAATATAATTGGAGGGATTGTTGTAATGATCGCATTAATGATAATTAACTATAAAAAACAAATTCCTTCTAATTGAACGCGTTTTGAAAGGTTTGAGTTCTTTTAAATTAATTTCCTTTACCAATTCTGACAAAAAACTTTTTATGCCTAAATTAATTGAAGTACTTAAAATACTTTGTTAACTAAATGAAAGAAAAGAAGTGGAAAAGATTATGGAAGACATTGTCTTATATGAAAATCAAGGGAATATTGGAAAGATAACTCTAAATAAGCCAAAACAAAGGAATACAATAGATATACAGGTTCTAAAAAAGTTAATAGATTACTTCAAAAAAAGCGCTGAAAATGGAGATGTATGCGTAATCTATGCTGCTAACGGGAAGCACTTTACTGTTGGTGCTGATTTGAAATATGGTTATGATTTACTTACTAACAAAGAAAAATTGGCTGAGGCTGTTGAATTTCTTGAAACTTGGCAAATTCTCACTCGAGCTATGTTAGCACATCCGGGAATTATAATTGTTGGATATCACGGCTGGGTAATTGGGGGCGGTTTTGAGCATACACTTTTATGTGACTTGAAAATTGCCGCAACGGATACACGAATCATGTTGCCAGAAGTAAGATTTGGACTTTTCTTTTCAAACGCGTCTACAAAGTTATTGCCAAGAATTGTCGGGGAAACTCGAGCAAAACAGATTATGCTTCTTGGAAATGAGATCTCTGCTGAAGAGGCTCTAAATATAGGCTTAGTAAATCAAGTTTGCAAACCGGAAGGGCTAAATCGTATTCTAAAAAAAACTGCGAACATGATAGTTTCAAGAGGCCACCTTGCTCTTCAGTATACAAAGAAGTTTATAAATGAAAACCAAGATTTAAGTATTGAATCCGTTTTAGCACGCGAATCAATAGCTATGATTACAACTGGGCAGTCTGAAGAACTAAAAAAAAGACTTGAAAAATTTGTTAAGAAAAAGTAAAGAATTGTAATTTAATAGAAAAAAAATAAATAAAAAGCAAGTATTTATTTCTCTAATTTTTTTCCTTTCATAGCTTTTCGAAATTTCTCAAGTTGTTTTCTAGGAGTAACAGTTGGTCTTTCGTATCTTTTCAATTTGGACTTAATTCCAAAAAGGTACTTAGAAATATCTTTCAGTTTCTCAAGATCGTAGCGCATCATCATAGTTATAGTTTCCATTGATGGCGATCCTCCACCATGTAAGCCAGCTACTTGTAATAGACCTGCTATTTCTGAAACCGCGAAAGCTTCAATGCCTCTAAAACAGCGTAAAATATTTTCTGGTTTAACTCTTGGATTTCTCTTCATATATTTCATAGCAAGTTCGCCAACATCTTCAGAGAAGAACGATCCTTCGTAAGGTAGTGTTGCAATAAGACCGCCAGAAATGTCTGCTAGAACTTTATACTCATCGTAAATCATTTCTCCTGCAAGTCTCCTTCCAGCATTTGTTAAAATCTCGTCCGGAACTTGTGTTCCTGAAGGCGCTTTTTCAGAGTGTTTTGCACTAGATTCGCCGGCAGCAAAAACGAGTTCCGCAGTACCTATAAGGTGAGAAAGTTTGTCTTGAACATGAGATGTTTTTTCAATGCCGTTATATTCTGCGACTAATGCTGCAGCACTCGCTATAACTTCTGTTATGGCAGGCTTACAGCCAGTATAACTATGGCGGTGATAGTGAGCAAACATAAGTGCTAGAAAGCCAGCATATGCAGTTTGCCTAGGATCTCCATTACCATTTAAAAAAATCCTATCGTTGGGAACAAATACATCGTCAAAGATAATAAAAGTCTCTGCGTCTCCAAAATTCCCAGCAGGAAATTCCATGTGTTCACTTTTTCTAAAGCTAGCAGGTCTCGTTAATAGTTTAACTCCATCCCAATCTGTAGGTAATGCAAATGCTACGGCGTAATCTTTATCTTCCGGGCCCATATACCTACAAGGGACTACAATCATCTCATCTGCGTATGGTGTGTTTGTAATGCTAATTTTACACCCTCTAACAACGATTCCATCTTCTCTCGTTTCAATAACCCTTAAATATAGATCTGGGTCTTCTTGTTCGTGAGGTCTCTTCAAACGATCTCCCTTAGCATCCGTTTGTGCACAGCTTGCTACTAAATCGTTCTCTTGAAAATATTCTAAATACTTTTTAAACCTCTCATAGTGATCGGTTCCAAGCGCTTGGTCTAACTCGTATGTAATTACAGAAAGTGCGTTTAAAGCGTCGCACCCCATACACCTTTGAATGCACCCCCCTACTCGATGACACAATAATCGCGTCATTAACTGCTTTTTTAAAAGATCATCTTCGCTCTGATGGATGTGGCAAAACCGGTTAATCTTCTTTCCAGTTAAATGAGAGTTAACTACACATAAATCTTCAAATTCCTCGCTATGAGCGCAGTCATAGGTAACTTTTATGATATTTTGACCGCCCTGTAATCGAGGGTCATCCCGACCTACTAATTCGTCACCGATGTAAATATTTGGATTCATTTTATATAATCGGGCTAGATAATCTTCAAATGTTTTCAATTTTATTTCCTCTTCCTCTTTATAATATATTTTTAAATATGTAAATTATACTAATTAATAAATAGATTGCTCTTGTTTTTTTAATACTTCTTTTATTACTTAAATAATTAAATCCAGTAGAATTTTCAACTAACCTTTATTAAATGCATTTAATATCTTTTCCATTCTATGTTTTATTGAATTCTTGAAATTTCGATGTTTATCAGGAAAAATATAAAATTCTTCATTTTTAATAGCTTGGAATAAATTATCTGCCATTTCGAAGGGATCCATCCCATTTTCATTCATTTGTCGCATGGCTTTCAAATTCACCTCCATTTCAGGATGAATTATTACTTTATTTGGATCATTGAGCAACTTAGTTGGACGATTTCGTTCGCTATATAAAATTTTGGATTTAATAAATCCAGGACACAGAACAGAGACTTTAACTTTAGAACTTTTGCTTGCTAATTGGCCAGATAAAGCTTCAGAGAGAGCCACGATGCTATGTTTAGTTATACTATAAATATCACTTGCTGGCATTAAACCCATTATAGATGCTGTATTAATTATATGGCTCTCAACATTTTGGTTAAGCATAATAGGGGTAAAATATTTAATTCCATGAATAATCCCCCATAGATTTACGCTTAGGATCCATTTCCAATCAGCTAATGAGTGTTCCCAAAGAAGTGTTCTTAAAGAAACTCCTGCATTATTAAATAATAAATGTACCGCCCCAAACTCTTTTATTGTCTTCTGTACCAATTTTTCAACATCGCTAGCTTTTGAAACATCTGTAACCACTGCCATTACTGTCGCCTCTATTGCTTTCAATTCTTTCTCAGTTTCAATTAAGGCTTCCTCCTCTATATCTGCTAAAACAACCTTCATATCCTCTTTTACACATTTCTCGGCGATCCCACGGCCTATACCACTCGCAGCTCCAGTTATTACTGCTACTTTACCTTTAAACTCTTTCAATCTATTTCCGCCTTTTTAAATTAAAATTAAGTAAATAGTCAATTTATTTTAATAAATAAATATAATATAATTAGTAAATTAAATAAATGTTTGAAAATTTGTTATGAACGTTAAAATGAGAGCTATTACTGTACCACCTAGCAAAGAAGAACTTTCAAATCGTTTAGTAAAAGTAAGAACTATTATGATAGAAGAGAATTTGGATTATTATGTATCATTTAATCCAATTAACATATATTATTTAACTAACTTTGCAAACAATGTACACGAGCGTCCATTTATTCTAATTATCGAAAGAGAAGGGATCCCTAAAATGGTGGTTCCACTCTTAGAAAAGAGTCATGTAGAGTCGAGAACTCTTTGCGATCTTGAATTTCATAGCTATTTCGAATTTCCAGCTCCCGAAGGAGAAAATTGGTACGATTTATATCAAACGCTTATTAAAAAGGATAAAAAAGTAGGAATTGAGGCTGCAATGCCATCTGGAATTGCTGAAAAAACTCCTGGAAAGAAGGTAATTACAGATATTATCGATGAGGTGCGAATCATAAAAACTGATTACGAAATCGGAAGGTCTGTCCATGCTTGTAAAATTATTAATAGAGGACATAAAGAATTGCTTAAAATTTGCCGTCCAGGAGTGCCGGAATTTGCTTTATATCAGAAAGTTACAGGATTCATGACTTCGAAGATTGTCACAGATATACCAAGTGCAAATTTCATCGTCTGTAGAACGGTTGGAGCAGTTTGGCCACCCTCTTTTTCTCACGACCCGCATATAATTCCAAAACTTTTTGCCAAAATGGAAGAAGGAGGTCCACATGTTTCCATAGTATACGCTCAAGTAGATGGCTATGGGGTTGAAATAGAAAGAACCTTCTTTTTAGAACATATTCCAGAGAAGGCTAAGAAACCTTTCGAAGCAATGTTCCAAGCTAGAGAGCTTGCATATAGCCTTTTAAAACCAGGAACGATTATGGGTGAAATAGATAGTAAAGTAAGAAAGTTTATAACTGAAAAAGGATATGGCGCTAATGTAATTCACCGCACTGGACATGGGCTTGGAATCACGGGACACGAGGCTCCGTATTTAGCTGAGGGATATGATATACCTCTTGAACCAAATATGTTAATAAGCGTTGAACCGGGTATTTACATTCCGGGACTTGGAGGTTTTCGTCATTCTGACTCTGTATTAATAACCGATGATGGTTATGTTAAATTAACGAAAGCTCCAGAAGAACTTGACGACCTTATAATTCCATAATAAAAAAGATTTATGAAAAGTTAAATCTCTTTTTTTATTTGTTCTATAGGTTTTCTCAGAGTCGGTTTCGGAATGTTTCCTTTAATATATCCAAAAGGTAAGATTGTTAAAAGAAAATCGTCTTTCCCTAGACTAAGTAATTCTTTAACTTTTTCCCTATCCATTGAACCAATCCAACACGTCCCTATTCCTAAAGACCAAGCCATCAACATCATATTCATTGAAACTAATGTTGTGTCTTGAATGTACCAATTCGGATTTTCTTTAATTTTTCCAACTATAGCTATAGCGACAGGAGCGCTTTTCATAAACTTACTATAAATAGCTGATTCTGAAATTTTCTTTAAAAATTCTTTATTTTTAATGATAATAAACTCCCAGGGTTGCTTATTAGAAGCACTTGGAGTCCATCTTCCTGCCTCTAAAATCATTTCAAGATCCTTATCAGCAATCATTTTATCGAGAAAGTCTCTGATACTCCTTCTACTTTTTAAAAATTTTAAAAATTCTTCGGGATTAATCATACAATATTTCAACATCTATTACTATTTCTAATTAAAACTACAAAATCTGAATATCATTTAAATATAATCTTAATGAAATATTAATTCTTTAAATGATTAGTTAAAAAATAGGCCAGAAGAATCATTCTTTCTTGTTATTGAAATAATCTGAATCAAGATTGGGAAAAATCTTTTTTTTTCTTCCTTCGTTTTTGAAATGAACTAAATTAAGATCTACTAGCTTTTTAACGTGATATTGAATAGTTTTGTGGTCAACCTTAAATCGTTTTGTTATAATGCTATTCCATAAACCCGGTTCTTTTTCGATCATTTGTAAGATTTTTAACGTTAATTTGCTCTTACTTAATTGAAGATCAAGGTTTGAGATGGGATTCTTCTGGTAATACGGAAAATACGCTAAAAAATTCCCAAGACGTTTTTTCCCAATAACCTTGTAGGTTTCTAATATATCGAGGTGCCATACGAGATTACCGGCAGCTATTTCGGTTTTTCTTAATAACTCGTTGAAATGAATGCCAGGTTCATTTAGAATTGAATCGATTATTTTATTCCTATTTTCGTTCTCTAATACGTCTTCTAAGCTTAGACGATGAGCGCCTTTCTCAATTGGAATCGTTCTAGTTTTTAAGTATTGAAAATAGTCTTTTTTTGAAATTAAAATAGCAAGCGATGCCATCCCAATAGCACCAACTATCAAAATGATTACCCAAATCCAATTATCAAAACCCTCAATAACCTCGAAAAAAGTAATGTAATATTCAGTGTCTGCTTGCAAGTTAATAAGAGACCCTTCTAAAGAATATTCAGAACTGGACTCATTTAATTGTTCAATTGTACTGATAACTTCCCAAGTTTCTTGCGAAGGTTCGTATAAAGCTAAAGAATAACCATTACTTGGATTAAAGCCGTATAGAGATCTTTTAAGACTTCTAATAGTCATATTTTCTATCGTTGTGTTAGTATATATTTGAAAGATGCAATCATACATGTACTGAAATTGAGCTTCTCCTTTTTTTGGTCCTTGAGGCTGTTTAGCCATCCCAAAACTTTGCATAGTTACTTTTGAGGTGATATTTAACGAAATCGGATTACTATTATTAATAAGAAAGAAAATTTGACGATTTTCAATTTTATTTTCATATTGGATTTCTAAGTCAATAAAAGAATCTGTCGAGATTTCAAAAATTATATTTTTAGAAAAAATGTATTTCACAGATTCGTTTGGATAGATTTGATCTTGAGTAGAAAAACCGGATATATTTTCAGTTCTATGAGATAAAACATTAGATATTAAGAAACTAGAATTAATAAAGATTAAAAGTAATATAAGAACGCTGAAAATTGATTTGTTCCTTAATTTTAATTTAAACATTTAGATAATCCATTTATTGATCGTTAGAATATTGTAATTAAAAAATTAAAAAAAAAATATTGGTTTATAGATATAATAATTTTATTGATTATTTTCTCTTTTTCACATAGAATACTGATCCGATTATAATTAAAGCAATAACGCCACCAATGCTCAATCCAATGATTAAAATTGTGTAGTCAGGTATAAGGATAGTCCATGTTGAAAAATGAGATACTTCAGCAGATAGATATTCTCCACGTATGGTTGTTGGAACGCTAGTCCATTCTTTGGTTGCTTCGTTGTAATAAGCCCATTGACCTACGCGATTTTCATTAGTTACCCTTATACTTAATCTCGCTCGCGTAAAAGTACCGTTGCATTCTAATTTAACAACAAATCCTTCTTGATATTGAACTTGATTTCGATGTCTAATTTGGTGTGTATTGCCCTTTACTAAACCTAATTCTTTTTGTTCCTCCGTACAAGTCATATTCATATAAAGATCTCCGCTACCTTCAACTTCAAGAGCAAAATCTTTTGCACCGATTTTTAAAGCTTCACAATCAAAGTCTACATCTAAATTAACGTTAGCATTAACTCTTAATTGAGTTCTTGCTCTAAATCGAAACATAGTCATATTATTAGCGTGTATATGTGCTTGATAGGTATCCGCAGGAACTTCAAAAGTATCATCTGGATTACCAACGGCTACGACATTGAATGATGTAATCGTCGAAAATAGGATCATTAGAAAAATTGTGCCTAAGAAAACTTTACTTAATTTTTTCATTTTTTTTTTCACTAAATTGTTTTAATTAAAACAAAAAAAGGGCATATAAAAAGGATTGAGGAATAAAATTACCCGATTGAAAAAGATAAAAACTACTTTTAATCTGAAAGCAAATTTGATAGTCTAAGTATAGTTTCAATTATTATTATTATTAGTTGGCGTAAAAATTTATTTCATTTTTCTTTGAGGAAAGATGGCTAAAATTTTTTGTTTATCTTTTTGATTATGTTTAAACATATTTTTAGATACTATATTAAAGCCTCAAAAAATGAAGCTTCTTAATCCTTAAGTTTTAATATTATCGTTTTGAAAATATTATTATATATAAAATATTTTAAAAATATTAAAAAGAAATTCAGATTAAATTTATTATAATTAATATGAATTTTATTAGATTTTAATTTTAGAAATGGAGAAAAGCTTATGAGCTTAAAAGAATTTACGAAGGAAATTTTCACGAGATATGGTTTCTCTGAAGACCAGATTAATGTATATATCGTCTATCTTAGAGTCCCAAGAGCAACTTCGTCGGAAGTTTATTTAACTTTAACGGAAAATCACCCTGAATTAACGTATGAAAGCGTTATTGAGATTACTAATTGGTTGGTTGAAAAAGGTTTTCTCAAAAAAGTAACTGGAATTGTTGACAGGTTTATTCCATTAGAACCATACTTTGAATTATACATCGGAGAGTCTAAGATGTTTAGGGACGAAATTGCTAAAATAAAAGACTCAATTTTAGCGGATCAATCAGATCGATTTGAAAGATTGCAAGCTATCCAAGATAAAAGCATTAATGAAGTAGTAACTGCTGTTGACGACCAAATAAAAGCTTTTTTTGAAGATTCAGACACTAAAAACAACAATAAAAGAGACAGAATTAACAGTTCAAGAAACCGGTTTACGGACACATCTAAAACTTTGGAAGAAAATCTTCATTCTATTAT
>Ga0114919_10000813_pt1 | contig 24818 bp, 28 predicted proteins | sample BlataG_FD_88682 | JGI IMG/M metagenome (GOLD analysis project Ga0114919, IMG submission 88682) | Deep subsurface microbial communities from Black Sea to uncover new lineages of life (NeLLi) - Black_00105 metaG | ecosystem: Environmental > Aquatic > Marine > Oceanic > Sediment | place: Atlantic... | reverse complement strand
GGGGGGGGGACGGGGGGGGAAGCGGGGGGGAAAGGGAGGGGGGGCAAAGCAGGGGGGTTTCCCCCCTCGTTCCCCCCCCCCCCCTTTTTTAAACACACTTAATTAGTTTCCTGCGTTCGAAAAATCGGATTTTAACGGGAATCTTTTCCACGTGCATCCAATAGCACAATAAAAAATATCCAGGCAAGGAGGTTGGCCCCACGCACCATGAATCCATCTGCGATTATGATCCCACGGGATGATGCGGGAGGAACCGTCGCAGCTGCGTGTTCAGTGCCCCCATCTGGCTGCAGCTTCGACTGTCAACCCATGGACGCACTCCAAGGGTGCAGCGGCCATGAAACCGTCGCCGACTGTCTGGGGGCAAGTGCCGCGCTCGCCCAGCGCCACCTCCCTTTTCCCCTGCCCGTGGGATATAAACCTGCGACGCCGCTGTGCGGTGGCAACAACCAACCGTATTCCGCCACCTTTATCACACGTATCTCTCGGTCCACAAATACAAAGACGCTATACCATGCTGATCTTTCAACCAACTTAAGTCACTTTTACTCTGATGGCTGTCTCCACTTTCTCTTTCATATCCTTAACAACTTCCTCTCTTATTTGAGCTATATTCACTGGCCAGTTGGTTGGCATGGCCTCTGAAGCACCACCAGCAGCAGCCGCCATCACTCTGTCTCCTACTCCTCCTTCTCCCTCTCCACCCACCTTGTTCTTCTTCTTCGCCACCACCCCTCTCTCCCCACCCCTCTGACCTCCTCCAAACTGTCTCTGTCTTGCTCTAATAGCAGCACTGGCTTTATCTGGAGGCGGAGGTGGGAGGGCTGTTGGAGCAGCGACAACCATCTCCAGTGGTTTGCCTACCGTCCTCATCATCATTGTCTTTGCCCGAATAGCTGCAGCCTTTTCTTCCCCCTCCTCCTCTCCTTTCCTGCCTTGTTGTGACCATACCAGAAGAGAAGTGTACCTTTGAGATAAGTGAATTGCTTTCTGTTCCAAAAATCCAATGTGTCTCAGCAGACTGCTGTTGGTCAATGCCTCTGACGACAATGTTAACAACAACGCCTGCTGAGGGGGATCCCCACTGCTGTCGAGAAGGAATAAGTCAGTCATTGTACGTAGAAGGCTCTGCAGATCATCCTTAACCTTCTCAAGAGCTTCTTCAGCATCACAAGCTTGAGTTTCTGCTTTACTCAATGCAGCTTGAGGAGAAGGCTGTGTTCTACCATTGGCGGCTTTGGTCGTTGCTACTTTGTTACGTTGTTCAATCAGCTGTTTTTCCATCTGCCGGCTCTTCTCCTCCACTCCCTCAACCTCCTCATTCACTCTCTGTAGCTGACTGAATATCTCTGCATTAGACTGTGCTGATTTGTGGAAGGATTCCAGGAGAAACTCGGCGTTTTCATGATGACATAGAGCAGCAAGTGCTGCCAGCTGTTCTTCCAACACCTCGAGTTGCTGGCCTGGTGTCGTGGGCGTCGACGCTGGATGTACTGTGTGCGATGACGCCGATGATGCTCCAACTCTGGTTCTCTCAATGTCGTTTTCATTGCTGCTGCTGTTTTTCTTACCCTTGCCATTAATAAGAAGCTTCGGTAAACCTGCTAGTTTGCTACTACTACTACTACTACCACCCCCACCCCCACCACCTAGCTGTTTTGCTGACAACAGCTTGCCGACGCTACTTCTCGTACCAGGAAGTCTGACTCGATCCTTTCTGAGCAGAACAGCAGCTTGCTCCTGTCTCTTCTGCTGCTCTTCCTTCCTCACCATCATCTGTTTCTCCCTATAACTCTCAACCAATTCACTCAATTGCTTCCATTCGCTCTCCCAAGCCATAGTATCTTTTTCACTCCTTGATATCAGATTGTTTTGAAGAGCAACTGCCTTGCCTTGCCCCTCTTGAAGCTCACTTATCAACCCAATCATTTCCATAATTTCATACTTCTTATACACCACTTCCCTTTTTAGTTTCTTATTTATATCTTCAAACAACAACCTCTCCTTTCTCAGTCCATTAATTGTGTCCTTGAGCTGATTTTGTACATTTTGAGCAGAGCTCCTACGACTGAGAGCATTGTGAAGTCGCTCTTGAAGGAGAATAATCCGTCGTTGAAGAGCAGTACTGTGTTCTGTTGCAGCCTTGAAGCCTCCAGCTTGAGCTCTCTGATCTGCTATTCTTCTTTCTAAGAGTCTTGAATTGGACTCCAGCTGGGAGTTTTCTTTAATTTCATCTACTATTTGGTTGGAGACAAGGTCTGATTCTTCTTTTAGCTTGGCTACGAGGGCAGGGACAGAGGCGGAGCTGGGGTCGATGGTGAATCTGTTTTCCAGGGCGAGCTCCTCCCTCAATCTGGCATTATCAGCGGCTATGGCAGCTATCACGGCCCTGTGAAGGAGTATATATATTATTTGTGCGGATGGATGAATGGTGGTTAGATATATGTAGAAAAGGATTGCCAAAAGTAGTGACACTATTCATTCAGCTCTCTTTTTCTTATGACGTACCTCTTCTTTCGGTGAGCATTGTTGTCGGTGGTTTCTGACATTGGACAGACGTCGGTGAAATGGTCCTAACTAGGAATGTAAGATGGATTTAGAGTGTATGAATAGCTATTATACGATGAAAGCTAGTAGAGTACCTATGGGATTGAAGATGTGTGTGTGGTCAAAGAAGATGCCAGCTCAATCTTGACACATGTCTGTTTTCCTCAAAGTTTGTCAACTCAGCTCTTCTGGAGAAACCATAGACTATAAGTTCTCGGACTGAATGTATATACCACGTATAATGTGAGGGAGTAAAGGTCAAAGATGGGTCCCACCCTGTACATATGACACCGAGAGAGGAGGAACAGCCGAGGCAGGAGGAGCCTCGTCGAGAGGAGCCTCGTCGAGAGGAGGGGCGGGAGCATCTTAAAGTCTCCTTGAGACATCCTGATGGTCGAAATCAACCAATTATCAACCAAAATTCATCTCACACACTTTGTCCTCTATAAGACCGTGTGGTGCGTCCACTTTGCTGTGCATAATCAAAAACCTTAAGATCCCATCAACTCAAGTCCGCCCTTCCTGTGTCTATCGATTCACTAAATTGAAATCCTATAACAATCAAGTTAGATGGGTAGGGACGCAGAGACGCCTGAAAAACAGTATGGGTAAGCACAACCAAACTGATCAAAATCAAGGCTTCCTTTCAATTCGTTTATTTGTCTTGAATAATGTCTAATTGATCCCCATCCCCACCATCATAGATATATCCGCAAGGTCTCAGGACCTGTGGTCGTTGCTAGCAACATGGGAGGCTCTGCAATGTATGAGCTTGTCCGTGTCGGTGCCGACAAGCTCATCGGTGAAATCATCAGGTTGGAAGCAGACAACGCCACCATCCAGGTCTACGAGGACACCTCGGGCCTCACAGTAGGCGATCCAGTCATGCGCAGTGGAAAACCTCTTTCAGTAGAACTAGGTCCAGGTATCCTCGGTACTATTTTTGACGGAATCCAACGTCCTCTTAAAACTATCGCCATCGGAACCCAATCCTGTTTCATCCCCCGTGGGGTTGATGTCCCTGCTCTAGATCGCTCCATCCTCTGGGAATTTGCACCAACCAACTTCAAAGTAGGAGATCGTATCACTGGTGGTGATATTTACGCCACGGTCCAGGAAAATTCATTAATGGAGCATCGCGTGTTGCTCCCTCCTCAGGCTCGTGGAACTGTCAGTTACATTGCTCCAGCTGGTCAGTACTCTCTTGAGGATAAAGTTATAGAAGTAGAGTTTGGTGGAGAGAAGAAGGAGTACTCTATGTTGCAGCTATGGCCGGTACGTGCCCCAAGACCAGTAGCTCAGAAAATGCTCGCCAACACTGCTCTTCTCACGGGTCAACGAGTACTGGATGGTCTCTTCCCTGGTGTGCTTGGTGGAACCTGTGCTATTCCTGTTGCTTTTGGCTGCGGTAAGACTGTAATCAGTCAGGCTCTGTCAAAATATAGTAACTCTGATGGAATTATCTACGTTGGGTGTGGAGAGAGAGGCAATGAAATGGCAGAAGTGCTGATGGATTTCCCTCAACTGACCATGACTCTTCCTGATGGAAGAGAAGAAAGTATCATGAAACGTACTACTTTGGTTGCGAATACATCAAACATGCCTGTGGCTGCACGCGAAGCTTCTATTTATACTGGTATTACATTGGCAGAGTATTTCAGAGATCAGGGGTACAATTTCTCAATGATGGCAGACTCGACGTCGCGCTGGGCAGAGGCATTGCGTGAGATTTCGGGTCGTCTGGCTGAGATGCCTGCCGATTCTGGTTACCCAGCGTATCTGGGAGCACGTCTAGCTTCATTTTATGAGCGTGCTGGTCGTGTGTCATGCTTGGGATCTCCTAAACGTGAAGGTAGTGTTACCATTGTCGGTGCAGTATCTCCTCCCGGTGGTGATTTCTCAGATCCTGTGACTACAGCCACACTATCTATTGTGCAAGTCTTCTGGGGATTAGACAAGAAACTAGCCCAACGTAAACATTTCCCATCTGTCAACTGGCTGATTTCCTATTCAAAATATGACAAAGCATTGGAACCATTCTATGATCAGTTTGATCCTGAATTTATCAGCATTCGTCGTTCAGCAAGAGAAATATTGCAGAAAGAAGACGACCTGAACGAAATTGTGCAGCTGGTGGGTAAAGATGCTCTGGCTGAGGCTGATAAGATTACACTGGAGGTGGCTAGATTGATCAAGGATGACTTTTTGCAGCAGAATTCTTTCACTAAATATGATCGTTACTGTCCATTCCACAAGACGGTTGACATGCTGAGAAACATGATCGCCTTCCATCATGCTGCTAATGCTGCAGTAGAGAGGACATCTGCTGGAGTAGGAGGTGGGAGCGGAGCTGATGCTGGGGGGAAGATTACGTATAACGTGATTAAGAACCGCCTGGGAGATTTGATTTACAAGCTGTCGAGCCAGAAGTTTGATGATCCAGCGGAAGGAGAGGAGGTACTGAAGACGAAGGCGCAGCAGTTGAATGAAGAGATTAAAGATAGGTTCAGATCTTTGGAGGATGAGTATAGGTAAAGTAGAAGGGGGAAGGAGCAGTATGATAGTAGTGGGGTCAGTAGAGTTGCGGGCCGGGGGAAAGGGGAGAAGGCAGGGGAGGCGCAGCATTGAATGATTGTTGGCTGCGGGGTCTAGAATAAGATGGAAGGAGGGAGCACTTGTATGCCGCTCTCCCTCTTCATGTGTGTATGAATGTGTTTTAAGTTGCTAGACCAGTATGTAAATGCAAGGCTATCTACCCAAGTTGTATGTATGTAGGCCTTGCAATGAGAGCATCTTGGCGGGGAAAATGAGAGGGAGAGGGAGAATTGGCCATTACGTCTCGTCGACTAATACATCCCGTCGCGCTCATCAGCCACCAGGTACGTCCCTACTGTACACTAGAAGCCCTCTCAATGAGCGTTATATAGCGTGGTTTTCCCTATCAACATTGGTTCTCTGGGCTGCCCTCCCACCCCCTCTCAAACAACCAAGCCATATAATTCACCAACCCGGGCTTGTTTCCAACATAACTATATCATTAAAAATTCTATCAAGATGCCAGCACGTGGAGAGAAAGCCCCAGCAAAGAAGGTAAGTCGGTGGAAACAACCCTTAGCATTCCAAACAGAAATTATTTTTCGCAAGTCTCTGTTGCCTTTATTGGCGCAGAAATTGCGCGGTATAACCTGCATGCACCTTCTAGTACCTTTTAGTAGGCATGTGACGCCGTATTATTCCCTTGATCAACCACTCACCATTCATTTTCCTAATTGCAGACCGCCAAGAAGGTGGCAGAGAAGCGTGGTGCACGCAAGAAGCCAGCCTCCAAGGTATGTATGATCCATTAAAGTCGTTTTCCATCGTTGCATTGGGACACATTTCTAACTGCAATGTCAGCTGTTAATTTCAAACTCCATGGCCTAACAACCACCTCCCCTCCTCACGTTTTATTCGCTCTAATTTGCAGGCCGAGACCTACAAGATCTACATCTACAAGGTGTTGAAGCAGGTCCACCCAGATACCGGTATCTCCTCCAAGGCCATGTCCATCATGAACTCCTTCATTAACGACATTTTCGACAAGATCGCCGTGGAGACCGGTAACTTGGCTCGCTACAACAAGAAGCCAACTGTGACTTCCCGCGAGATCCAGACCTCTGTCCGCCTTATCCTCCCAGGTGAATTGGCCAAGCATGCCGTCTCTGAAGGCACCAAGGCTGTCACCAAGTTCACCTCTGGTTAAGCTGGCAAACGTGAGAGGAGAGCGTCATCCGGGGTGACGGGCCCGCGGCTGCGAAAAGCATCCCTTCCCTGTCCCCCCCTCTCCATCTCCCTCCTCTCTATGAAAAACAGACACAGTGTTTATTTTCTTCTAATTGACCGGGGCAGGTGTTTATCTACCTACTGTTTGTCTGGTAAGCATGGCTGCCTCGATTATTGACTGATGACTGACTTAATGAAGAAAAACCAAAAGAAAGAAAGAATAACACTACTAATATTTCTCCTTCCCCTCTCCGGGGCAAGTAGTTAATAATAAGATCCTGTGTCCATTTTTCATTGCCAGACTTTGTTGTTGGTTATTTCACCTTCCCCCTCCCCTCAATGGGGGTTTATATTCTAACCAATCATGTAACGTAAAAAAGAAGAAGAAGAAACCCTACAAGTGTTTACACAATCAGTACCTGTACTTGGTAGAGTAGTCTTTAGGTGATACCACCAGACCTCTTCCTTTCCTAGCTCCTCTGAACACCGTCTCTACAATATCTATAAACTCCTGCTTATCAGTCAATGCCCAGTTGATTTTGTTATTGTTTCCCGTCCCTAGATCAACCATGATATGCTGTGTGTGTTTTGTTATGGAAGGAAGGAGGGAAAGAAGGGGGGGGGAGATGTCAGTTGTTATGGGACTAATAGCACTACACATAAAAAGTGTGTAGGGATATATATATATATAGACCCTGGCAACTAGGTAATTGTAGCAAAGAGACTGCCCTTCCTGACTGGGGATGATTTTGACAGGCTGGGTAATTATTCTTTGCAATGGGTTCCTTTCTTTTGCCATCATATTGCTCTCTCTTTCTTCTACTACTAGTTTTCATGGGGAAACATACCTTATTTCTAAAGAAGAACATGACTGTACACGGGTCGTACAGCTCATACATTGCATTAAAGTCGGGTACTTCTGATATGTCAACCAGGTAGATGACTGCAAAATTTTTAATCTTGTCTGCAACGGATGCCAATATCTGTGTGTGATGCAAGATAAGGAGTATGGTCGGTCAGATAACCTTATAATGATATGCTACTTCTGTATTATATTAGTATTAGAACTTACTTCATCCATTTGCATGCAGGTCTCATCATAATCGTGTCCAAAGCGAAGGACTACAACACGATCTTCCTCCTGTGTGAGAGAGAGGACGGGACGGACAGAAGGCGGTGAGGGAAGAGTGACAAAAAGTCGTGATGTAGTTGGAGAAGAAATATGTAGTCATGAGTAGTAAGAGTTCATAGATAGGAGTAGAATGTGGAGAAGGAGGACGTACAGAAAGAATAGCTTGATCCACGGCATAGCCGTGATGCAGATGTGGTAAGAGGTAGGACATTGCACCCAAAGCTTATCCAATCATTCAATATACAACATGTTGGTTCTGTAGTTTAAATATTATTATTGAAACCTTGTATGGATTGCGCAATCGAGTCATCTCATTTAAACTCTCAATTCCATTCTTCTGGAGTCATTGAGGACTTCAATCGTCAGTATTTTCAATTTAATTCAGACATTTCAATTTTCATACGCTCGAGGCTATCCGATCTTTGACATCATGAGTGACGTTGAGCCTGCAACCATTATCGATCAACAAGCTCCTCCAGCTGTAGAGGCTCCTCCAGTGGCACAGGCAACCCCTGCTGCCCCTCCAGTCCCTTCACCGGCTGCTAACCAAGCTGACAAGGCTGAAAAAAAGGCCATTCCTGGGCCAACTGCTGGTAAGTGCAGTATGGGAGATGATCACATACTTTCCTCTGCAAACTCCCTATATACAACGCTCAATTGTGCTCATACATCTTCTTATCGCGTCTATATAGGTGCTACTAAACCAAACGAGACTGCTCCTGCCTCAGAAGCCAAACCCAAGTCTACCAAGAAGAAGGCTCCTGCCTCCATCGCCGCTCCACCAACTGAGGAGGGTGGTGGCCGCTCCAGACGTGAACGCAAGACTGTCGAGTTCTACGACCCCCTTGCTGGCAAGAAACAGGAAGAAGATGAACCAATGATCAAAGAAGGATCAGGCATCAAGCTCCGTGACATTCCCAACGTCGCCTTTAAACTCAGCAAGATTACGGGCAGCGATGATCTCTGTGAAGCATTCCACCGTTTGCTCTACAAGCGAGCAGGCGCTTCTAAAACCAGAAAGAGAGACATCCTTGACTTCTCAGGATTCGTCTTTGCAGATACAGAAGAGAAGGAAATGGAGTCCAGAAAGACTGGTCTCAATAAGTGGAAGTTGGACTTGATTCACCGTCTGTTGGACGTTTTGGACATCCCCCGACCTTCAGCAGGTAATGACAAGGCAGCCAAGATAGAGACGATCTTGGAGTTTCTTAAAGAACCCAGAGCACTTAGCAGTATAGATCTTGCTTTCAAGGAAGCAGATAAGAAGCAGAAACTAAAGGCAAAGAAGGAACGCGAAGCTGCTCGGAAAGAGAAGCTAAAGACGAAGAAGGAGAAGGAGGCAGCAAAGAGGAAACGCAAGGCGGCAGCAGCTGATAAGAAGAAAACGAAGAAGCAAAAGTCTGAGCAGCCTGCTGAAGAAGAGTCCGAGAGTGAAGAAGAAGAGGAAGTGAGTAGTGGGGAAGAAGAACCTTCTGACTTTGAAGCAGAAGAAGAAAAAGTAGAGAAAAAGAAGCCTGCTCCCCCCAAGAGTTCAGAGGAGAAGAAGAAGCAGAAGGTGAACTCATCTCCAGCAGCTAAAAAAACTCCTCCTCCTCCTCCACCACCACCAGCAGCAGCAGCAGAAAAAGGAGAAGAAGAAGATGGAGAAGATCATGATACAGCCAAAGCCAAGGCGGTATCAAAGGAAGATTTGAAGGCCTCCACTCTTGAAGTTTTGAAATCATTTAGCGATCTCACCAGTATTGGATCCAAGGCAGTGCTGAAAGCTCTCAAAGAAAAGTATGGGTTTAAGCTCAAGTCGAGAAAAGAGGAGATTTTGATGGTGGCTCAGGAGTACATTGAGAAGATGTCGCCAGACAAGGTTCCCCCAGGAGCAGCAACTGCCGAGTAGGGGGGGGTGGAGTGTGGGTGGGTGGGGGGGTGGTCAACAACGAGTTGTTATTATTATCATTATTATTACCATCAAATGAAAGGAAACATTATGCAACGACGTCTTTTTTTTCATTTCCAATTGTTGTTACACATCCTTGCAAAACTCAGATAAAATCATTAAATTTAGATTAGATAAAACTTCAGGCAAGTGTATATAAAAGACAGTTAAGTTATGGAGGAGTTGAAAAACTATAAGTCACCAGTACACATTGCAATTGCAAAAAAAGAGAATGCACACACATATCATCATCATCAATCCGAAGAAGAAGAGTCGTTATCTTCTCCGCCACCAATGGCTCCTACCACAGCAGGTTTCAAGTAACTCAACGCCACTCCCCCACTCAAAATAGAAGCCACAATCCCTAAAGACACATCTGTTGCTATATCAAATCCAACAAATTCACCCAGAATTTTCATTCCTACAAATCCCAACACTATAGCAACTGCCTTTTCTAGGTATTCTAATTGTCCCATGACCGAGGATACAAAACCGTAGAGGCCTCTGAGACTTAGGATTGCAAACATGTTGGAACTATAGACAATAAAAGGGTCGAGAGTGACACCAAAGACTGCAGGAATAGAGTCTACTGCGAATACAACATCTGATATTTCTACCACCATGAGTACTAGGAGGAGAGGTGTGGCTAAACGTGCTCCAGTTGCCTTGTCAGTTGTGAAAAAATTGTCGCTATCATATGTATCAGAGCAAGGGATTAGCTTTTTGCAAAATTTGACGACTGTGTTCTCCCCCAAGTCTTCATCACCATCGTCATCATTGTCAAACAGCAGCTTTAAGGATGAGAATACTAATATCGCAGCAAAGAATAGCAATATCGGTTGAAAATGCTCTACTATGTCGACACCAAGGACAATTAATACCAGGCGGAGGATTGCAGCCGTAGCAATGCCATATGTTAGGACAGTATTTTGATAATCCTTCGGTGTCTTGAAGTAATCAAACACTAAGATAAAGACAAACAGGTTGTCTATAGATAACGATTGTTCTAACAAGTAGCCAGCAAAGTATTCTTGTCCTTTAGTTGGGCCCAAGATTGCCCACACGCCAGCGCCGAAGGCAAATGCTGCTGCTATTATGGCCAAGGCATTTTCGGCTCTAGATTCTGCAATTGGCTCGGTAACATCCAGGAGATCTAATTCAGCTATTAATGCATCTTCATCTATGCTACCAACTACGTCCAAGCTGCCGCTGCGAGAAGCATAGCAACGGGAAGACGAAGAGAGGGTGGCGGCGGCCAAACGGTCGAGACCACAGGACTCGAGCAGTGTTAACGTCTTGCTAGGTGCTGTGCCAAGCCTTGCTATGTAGCTAAACGTTTGACCAGATCTAGGAGAGTCCTGAGAACGCAGGCACACCCGTTTTAGAGACGGTCTCAAGCAATGTGAGGCCATCTAGGAAAAACTATTCCTTCTCGTTTTACTGTCCTATAGCAGTATTGGGGCGGTTAAAAAGCTTGTGTACGTCTTACTTGGGTATGATACACCACAGTTATTGTATGAAACACTGTCCAAAGCCCAAAAGTCTATATTCTTTCAAAACTGAGTGACTTAAAATGGAATCTCTGACGCCAGTCTTTTAACAGAGAACACCCAAACGCGCTTAAATTGACTGTCGCGATAGGTTCTCAAACTTCTGTCACGTCTTCTTCTCGATGATCAAGTATTAAAGATGTGAGCAGTGGAGTCCCTATCCCTCCAATTTCAGGATTTGGCCGACGCCTCCGCATGGGGCGTTTCCACTCACTTTCCCATAAATTCTCCATACTCACGCCATTCCAAGCAGAATTTTTTGCAATAATATATGCAGAAGGCTCTAAACAATTTAACAAGTATAGGAAACAGTAAATCAACAGGTGCAACGGCACCTCACTCAACAATGTCCCCAGCGACTGATTCGGAAGGCCCAGCCTCCACCCAAGAGCAGCAAGCCGTATCGCGCTCTAATTCTAGTAACAGTATCGGCAAGGGATCCCAAAAACCCACCGGCAGCAAAAGGCATGTATATTAGTGACGGCTGACGGTGTTTTTGAAAGGCTCCAAAATTAACACCAACTTTTCTCAACTATCTTTGCAGGAATCCACCTCCCAAGACACAAGACACAACCATGGGCTCGGTTGGTAATGGAGCTACAGGTAAGAAACTACAACTGAATAAATTCTAATCAAGACATGCAAATTTAACCGATGCATGATCTCTTTGGTCTACTCCCAAGGTCTGCCATATGCTAGTTGATGCCTCTCCACTTCATATATAACTGATCGCCACCCCAATGCTTCCCATTCTACGCAGGTAATGGCGATGCCAAACCTCCCGTCCCCGCTCCTTCCACCGGGAGAACTTGGGCCACACTTGTCAAGGGCCCCACCCTCTCCTCCTCTCAACCTAATGGACAAGCAGACTCTTCTACAAATAAAAATACACCAATATTAGCAGCAGCAGCAGCAGCTGGACAGTCACAACAAGCCTCAGGCATCAAGCAAACTGCTCCTTCTCAAGCCAAGTCGGGTCAACTCAAGTTTGGAGACATTGAGGTATCTACTGTGGCAAAAGATAATTCTGCAAAGTCTACTACAGCTGGAAAGAGTGCCGCTCCTCTTCCCCAGTCTACTATCGACTCTGCCGCATCTTCTGCCACCAATGCTGGTGGGCCGACAAGGCCACCAGCTCCAAAGCCAACAAGCTTTGCTGCAGCCGCCGCCGCAGGCACTTCCGCAGCAAACAAACCTCCATCTCCATCATCACCATCACCCACTGCTGCCCCTGCTGCTCCTACGGCGGCTGTAGTATCAGCAGCTGCACCCCCACCTCCCCCTGCAGGAGAGAGGGCCCCAGCAGCAGCAGCTCCCACTCAGCCACCTCCACCACCTCGTCAGCAGCAACAGCAGCAGCAGCACTATGGTGGTGGACAACAAAACAGGCACCACCATCAACAGCACCAAAGAGGGGGTGGCAATTTCAACAACCATCACCACCAACAGCAGCAGCAGCAGCAGCATCATCACCAACAACAACACGGCATGCCCCCACCTCCTTTCCCAGGTCAGATGTACCCAGGCGTCTACCCACCACCAGGAGCTGGCGGACCAGGTGGTGTCAACCCATACACAATGATGAACCCCAACACCCTCCCTTTCCAACCCTATACTCACATGCCCTACGGTCATCACATGCCAGGAGGTGGCCCCCCTCCTCCACCTGGAGCAGCAGGAGCAGGCGCATACTATCCTGGAGGACCAGGGGGGTTTGGCGGACCCCAGGCATATCTTCAATTTAGCAACCCCCCTCTTCCACATCAACAACAGCAGCAGCAGCAGCAGCAGACAGGAATGATGATGCATCATCACCATCACCATCATTCAGGTGGACCTCCACCACCACCTCCACCAGGGCAGCAGCAGCAGCAGCAGCAGCAGCAGCAGCAACAACAACAGCAGCAAGGTGGACCAATGGGATATGACGGACCAGGAGGAGGATCTCCACAAATCAGAGCATCCATGGCACCAGGAGGAGGACCTAGTGGTGGTGGTAAGAAGCAAGGAGTACCAGTTCTTCCACCACCACCACCACCACCATCAGTATCATCATCCCAAGGTGGTGCTACCACAGTGGCAGTCAATGGAACTCGAGCAGCAGCAGTAGCAGCTGCTCGTTCAGCTCCAGTTGCACCACCAATTGTTCCCAGAGAGAGGAAAGTACTGAGGATTGAAAATCCTGATACTCACGAAGTGTTGGACCTGTCCTCCATGCCTGGACAAAAGAAGAAGGATGAAGAGGAGAAAAAGCGTAAAGAAGCTCAGGAGCAAGAGGAGGAGAAGAAAGAGAAGGAAGCAGCAGCTGCCAAGCCTGCCGATGGTAAACCTGCAAGTACAAAAGAAGCAGTAGCAGCAGCTCCAGAGAAGAGTGTCACCAAGGCAGAAGCCACCGCCGCTGCAGCAGCAACCGGAGCAGCAGCATGGGGTGCTTCCTCCAAATCTTTCAAGGATATTGTCTCAACTGATGTAGCTGCAGCAAAGAAGGCAGCAGCGGAGGCCGAAGCAACTGAAGCAGCTCGCAAGGCCAAGCAAGCTGCTCCCCCTACTAGTAATGAGGTAGTTCACCAAAAAGTAAGTATTAGATCCTTTCTTTCTTTTTGCCCTTGAAAAACAACAATAAAAATTAAAAGAGATCAGTACCAGGCAGAGGGATCAGGACGGGTAAAATGAGTAGTAGTAGCCAACACTGCCCAACATTAGTATGTATGTAGTTGCAGCAAATTAAGCCGGCGCCCTAGCCTTGCAATAGACAATATAGTTTTGTTTTTTGTGTGTGGTTTGAGGTGTGACTATTCGCTGCGCAGATTGAATATCGGGGATCGACTGTCTGGCTGATGCTCTCTCCGTTAATAGAGCAATCTGAGTCTTGAATTGCGAACCATATTTCTCTCCTTCCTTTCATGGAAAGTCCTCAATAATTAACTGACCCATTGTTCTTTCCTTATTCTTATTTTTATGTCCAATCAACACAGGTTGAAGCGGCAGTGCCTCCAAAACAACAGCCAGCAGCAGCACCCAAAGCACCAGAGGCAGCATCGGCACCAGCGGTTGCGCCACCAGCAGCAGCTGCTCCACCCCCCCCACCGCGCCTCCCTCCACCACCACCAGCAGCAGCAGCAGCAGCAGCACCAGCTGCCGCCGACTCGCAAGACACGACTGCACCTCCAACTGCAGCAGCAGCAGCACCTGCAGAATCAGAAGCTGGAGCTGAACAAGAAGAAGAGCCAGGGAAGCCAGCAGTAGAGGAGCCCAAGGATCAGCCAGTCTTGGTCAATGGGCGTAAACGTTACTTTATGGAATTCCTCAAATCTTTCCAACCACATTGCAAAGATGCTCTGGAGGACATAGAAGCAGAGACCTTTGATGCCCTTGCTCGTCCAGATGAAGAAAAGGACTGGTTTCCTGGTGATATTTACCCAACAACTCAACGTGGAGGAGGAGGAGCACATCACAGAGAGCACCGTGACGACCACCGTGGCGGCCCAATAGGAGGAGGAGGAGATGGTCAGGCTGTGGGAGGAGGAGATCGCTGGCAAAAGTCCAGTGGAGGGAGAGGAGGAGGTCCACCAGGTGGGCCACCTGGCATGGGAGGGAGAGGAGGAGGAGGCAGAGGTGGTGGTAGAAGAGGCCCACCAGGCTCTGAATCCGACACCTGGGAGAAGGGGAGACCTTTACCGCCAATGGCAGGCGGAGGCCCTGGGAGAGACGGAGATCGTCGTCTCCCTCCCGGAATGCGTATACAGAGCGGCAACTTGCCAGTCCTTCATCGTACTGAATCTGCATATAAAGTAGGTCGTACCACCACCAGTGATCCTGAAGAGGAGAAGGCACAGAAGGCCTTGAAGTCCATGTTGAATAAGATCACACCTCAAAACGAAAACAGGATCACAGGACAGATTGTGGAGAAGATTAAAGAAAGAGGGATGGCAGTCACTCTTCAAGGTTTCATTGACCAGATCTTTGACAAGGCTTTGATTGAATTCAACTTTGCAGAGTTGTATGCACGGTTGGTGGCCAAGTTAAACCCTGCGCTGCCAGAGCTGGCTGATGAAGAAGGTCGCCCGGTGCAATTCAGAAGGACGCTGTTGAATAAGTGTCAGGAAGAATTTGAGGCTGGTGTGAAGGCTATGGATGCAGTTGGGGAGCGTGAACGTCGTGCTAAAGCTGCTGGCAAAGACGGGGATGAAGAAAATGTAGAGGAGGACGAGGAGGAGAAGGCAGCAGAGAAGGAGAATGATGCTGCCACCAAAGGTGGTGAGAAGGAAGAAGGAGAGATTGTCGACCCAGTTGCCGATAAGAAGAAGAAGGAAGCAGCTGAAGCTGAAGCCGAGTTCAAAGCTCGTAAACGTATGCTTGGCAACATCCAATTCGTTGGCCAGCTGTACAGAATGGGAGTCCTCACACAAGGCATTATGCATTCTTGTATTCAGCAATTGTTGACTCAGACTGACAGCCCACGTCCCGAAGATGTGGAATGTCTGTGCCAATTGCTTTCCACTGTTGGCTTGCCCATTGACTCCTCAGACCAAAACTTCAAGAGAACAGATGAGCAAGGCAATGCCGTCTCTGTTCCTGCTAGAGAGGCTATGGATGTCTATTTCAAGCGTATCGAGGCCCTGAGACACAATCCCGCTCTGGATTCCCGCCATCAGTTCATGTTGGCAGACCTGATGGAGCTGAGAGAGAGAGGTTGGCAGGAAAGAGAGGGGACCAATAAAGCCAAGCCAAAGACCATTGATGAGATCCACAGGGAAGCCGAGGCGGAACTGAGGGAAAAGGCGAAGTCTTCTTATCAAATGGATAGACATGGGTCCTCTAGGGACTTTAACAGACGTGGTAGTGCGTCACTGGGACCTTCTGGTAACAGTAGTAGTAGAGCTCCATTTGATAGGGTCGATGGGCCTATTAGACCAATGGCAAGAGGAGGTAGTCAAGATGCACTGGGAGCTGGAGGTAGTTTTAGACCTGGTGGGCGTCCTGCTCCTCCACCAAGAGATGCTAGGTAAGTCGTAATTTATTGTTTTTATAATAGTAGTAGTGCAGAAGTAGAAGGGGTTTTATACTTCTTCTTGTTTGTACTATATGCAAGCTTGTCAGGGCGAGTGCTGGTTTTTTCATTCCGCAGCACTTTTTGTTCTTTGGGAAATGTTTGCAAAAGAAAGTTCCTTTTTATTAGGAGCCTCGCTTGGCACGCGAAGAGTTCTATATTGATGGGCTATATCGTGACTAAAACTTGCGTTGACAGTCTTTTCTTATTAAAACAACACTATAACCCTCTATCCATCCTTCCTTTCTTTACCTTCAAAACACACAGGGGTGCACCAAGGCCATCAGAACCACAACAAACGTCTAGCACTGAATCATCCAACACTCGTGATAGTACACTAGCAGCACCCCCACCACCCCCACCACCCCCGCAACAACCAAGACCAACCGCCACCAATAGTAGACCAGCCTCTCCATCTTCCACTGACAACGAAACCAAAAAGAACGTCGGAGAACAAGGCATTAATTTTGAAGGCAAGGTCAAAGGTCTTTTGGCAGAGGTCTTCAACGACCCAACAGTCATGGATGACAGCTTGCTCACACTCAAGGAGCTCAAGGCTGCTCACGTCAGCATGTCTGAGGCTGTAGAACTTATGTTTAATCACACATTGGAAGGAAAAGGCACTAATTGGGAAGTATTTAGCAAATTATTAGTCGCTGCGTCTGCTGAGGGTGAGGAAGAGGGAGCGTCACCAGCCATACTTGACAAGGAGGTGGTTGAATCAGGAGTCAGAGCCCTACTAAATAACCTAGACGACCTCCAAGTAGATGTGCCCAAGGCTCCAGTACAAGTAGGAGACGTTTTAGGAGCTCTGGTTGCCAGCAAAACCTTGGACCTCGCTGCTCTTGGAAAGCATATACAAGAAGCAGAGAGTGAAGAATTCGCCGATGAAAGAGAGCCAGACGAGCCAACCATGTTGATTGACGGTGGCGCTGCTGCTAAGCTAGTGGGTGCCATGTTGAAGAGACTGTCTGCTGACGCTGGGGTAGAAGCAGCTGCTGAGATGTGGAAGGAGAGCGGGCTGAGCTTTGAGAGTTTTATACCCCCCCTTGATAGGGAGGACAGTGCTAGGAAGAGTAAGCTAGTAGGTGAGTTTGATCTTACTGCTGTATTGCAGTAGCAGTTGCAGTAGTAGTAGCAGTAGTAGTGGTGGCAGTAGTATATAGTTGAACATCATTATTGGCATGAGATCTAGACCAAGATTAACTCTAGATAGAAATAATAATAATAACTGGACTTGGAGTCTTGACTGACAAAATGAAGAATGAAATGGAGAGAGCAACATGAATGGACATTTGAGTATGGAGCAGGGGAGCAGGGGAAGGGAGGGAGCTGTTCTTCATCTTATGAAATGAAAGGATCCAGCAATATGGAGTGGAAACAGTTGGAAAAAGAGTGCATAATGACAATGGCTCGATATATATGTATGTATGGTATTGTAGAAAAGGAGAAATAGATAGAGAGCTATTCATAGGAGCAGTGGTCATATCTCTTAAATATCATCAAGACCCTTCTTTTTTGTTGAGATTTTGGTTATGGTTGATAACTACTTTTTTCCCCCCGTTCTATTTTCTTTATTTTGGCCGCTGGGAGCGGGAGAAACTTACTCAAACCTGCATTTGATGAGGGTCCACAAGGGTGGGGGGGCAGGAGAAAGAGGAGGAGCAATATGTGCTAGTCAAACGAACGGGGCGGGAGAAGAAAAATTGCGGCTTTCTTCTCTCTCTTTCCCCGTTTTAGTTCCCCTCTCTCTTTTCTCTTTCCCCCCCTTTCCTTGGACGGCTGGGCTGCTCTCAAACAGGTATAAACAGATTGTAACAAAATAGGGCTGTGTACGTAGTTGTGGAATGCTGTTCATATCATCGATTCGTTACTATGGGAGCATGTGTTCAAGGAATCAAACCACAAACCTTTGCTTACACAAAGAAGCCCCACCCGCAGGAGGCTACACACGGCAATCCCAGCAGTCCTCCTTCCAACCACGTAACAAAATATATGCTTATGTTGGCTTACATAATTAGGAATACACAGCAAGGAAGAATAATAATAGTACCGCCTTTTTTTTTACCCCCTCTCCCATCTTTCAAGAACACCCAACCACCCCACATCTATCTATCTATCTATACATCTTATTTTCCTGGCCCCTTTAAGATTCCCTTCTTGTCCAGGTACTCCAATATCTTCCCAGCCGATTCTTCAGCAGAAATGAACTTTCCATCAGCAGTTCTAGCATCAATCACAATCTCTGCATTCTCTGGCTCTTCGTATGGATCATCAATGCCGGTGAAATTTTTAATCTTGCCTGCACGGGCAGCCTTGTACAGGCCTTTTGGATCTCTCTGCTCACAGACTTCAATAGGAATTCGCATGAATACTTCGATAAAGTCTTTTGCCTGCATTCTAGCACGTACCTTGGCGCGGTCATTGCGGTATGGGGAGATGAAGGAGGTGAGGGTGATGATGCCGCTCTCGGCGAAGAGCTTGCTAACCTCGCCGATTCTGCGGATGTTTTCTTCACGGTCGGTCGAGGTGAAGCCGAGGTTGGAGTTGAGGCCATGGCGGACGTTGTCGCCATCTAGGCAGACAGTGACTTTGCCAAGGTCTGCGAGGGCGTGTTCCAGGGTGCAGGCGACGGTGGACTTGCCAGAGCCGGAGAGGCCGGTGAACCAGAGAACGCAGCCTTTTTGGTCCATGATCTTCTCCTTGGTGTCTCTGTTGGGATTTGATTTGATTTGAGGGGTGCTGGTTAGGTTCTAGTAACAGGTGGGGGGGTGGGGTGGGGTGGGGGGCTTACCTTGGTACCATGCCTTCGTGGAACTTGATGTTGGTGGCGGCTCCGACATTGTACACAGATCCAGCTGGACCACTAGTAACGGGAGCTACTTGGGTGAAGTTTGCACCACTAGCCATTGCTTGTTCAAGTGGAAGAAGAGCTCTGCCGAGCCTTTGAACGGAACGGAGCATTAGAAGCAAGCAGGAAATGATTTTGCTCAACTAACTGAAGTGCCAACTACCAGGTATGATCGGCCCTTCTAAACGACTTTCAACAATCACTGCTGTCGTAACGAATCGTATAGTATGATTGATCTGTGTCGAATGAGAGCTACTTTGAAGATCGGCACCTTCTATCGCACAAATTGTTTCACCCTCTCAAACATCGCCAGTTCGAGGAGGAGTTCTTGCCGACCTGGGGAGTGGTTTGGAGCCTTAAATGTGTCGACAGAACTACTGTCATCCACAATCTACTCTCTTGAACGAACAATGAAGATCATGTTACCTAAGGGACTACTCCTAAAACCCTCCTTTCCCAGAAGGATAGTTTTGAAAGGGGATAATACATCCAGTGTTCTTCTCATCCCTCAATTGAACAACAATAGACTCAAAACCCAGCTCTTTCCCACGCAAATTCCGCTCTCCCTAGTACCCTACAATAGATACTCAACTGTCACAAAGGCTCAATATAGAGGTCCCGACCTCAATAGATCCAATCAACGACGACGCCGATCATCTCCCAGCTTCTCCCCCACCCCAGAGCTCATCAAACAGTATGCCTTGCCCACCCTCGGTCTCCTAGCTCTAGCATCCATCGTTGGACCTCTTATCGGTGGCATTGTTGCAGCAGCTATAGGTATCGGTCTTACTTTAGCAGCTGTCTCTGCTCTCTTTTCTCTCTCCACCATTTTCCTTCCCTTCCTCTTATTCTTTGGTGGCCTCCCTCTCTTCTTCTTCCTCGTGGGAGGCTTCGGTACTATTGCTGGCTTATTTGCCACTACAGCAAGTGTGCTAGTCGTTCCATTTATCCTTCAACTAGTTCTAGTTGGCGGAGGTTTATGGCTTGGTTCTCAGATAGCTGGATCCCTTCTTATTGGCTCAAAAGACGACGCTGATGATGACGACAACAACAATCAAAGATCTTCTTCATCTTCTTCGACATACTACTACTCCAGCAGCAACAGATCTAGTAAGAGGGATACCAATGGTATGAATAGAAATAGTAACACCAATAGTAATAGTAATAAAACTATAGATGTAGAAGCTGAAGAAATAGATACAAGAGCAAGGCGGGAATTAGATGAGTTTGAGGAGTTGCTCAAGATGAAGGAAAAGTATGCTAAACAGAAAGAATAACGGGACGAATTATGAAAGATGAATGAATGAGTTGTGCATATATATGTATTATGTAAATTGGAAAGTGTTAACATTGCAAAGTTGTATACATACAACATACATGTATGTCACTTAAATTTGAAGATAGATAAATCCATAGAAGGTGAAATGTCAACAAAAAGAGAGAGACCACTACTACCACCACCACCATGACAACAACCACCATCCCCCCCACCCTCTCTCAATGATTCTGTACATTAACATTTCTTCCTTCCACACTCACATTAGCTGCTTGTCTTGTCGTCTTCTTACCCAAAGTCCTCAGTTTCTTCGTCAATTTATGTTCTCCACCTCCAGTTCTACCACCACCTTTATCGGCATTGTAAGCCACCCTGGTTTCTGGCTTCTTAATATAGTCCATACCAACTCGTTGAGGAATAGCAGTATGTCTCTTGACTTGCTTCACCATTGCAGCAGTAGCCAACCCTCCTCTTCGTCCACCACCACCAGCAGCTCCAGCTTTCATCTCCTCCCTCTCCCTCTCTCTTTCTGCTGCATTTTGACTCGCTTGTACCACCTTTTTCTGTGCCTCATTTCTCGCTCTTCTTCCTTCCAGCATCTTTCTCTCTTCTTCTTCACCCAACACTCCACTTTTCGAGGCCAACATTGGTCTGCTCCATTTATCTATCAGCTGTTTGGCCAGCTTTTTATTCTCTGCCGTCTCGTCTGGCAATTTGTAGTAAAACATCACCAACTTGCCCAGCCCACTGTCTTTCAACTGCTGCCTTCTCACTTCATTACTACAATCAATAGGCAGCACACCCAGAAACTCCAACATTGTACTCCTGATAGAAGTATTGGGAAGAATACCACCATCTAGGGGGTGCAACCATCTCTCCAAGTGACCCAACAAATTGTGTTCCAACAACTGATCATGCAGCCTCTTCATCGACAGCTTCTCTCTCACTGTTCTCAGCGTCCTCAGTTTATGTATGGCTGGCTTATTGTGGTTGATCAGCTCAACATCAAGCTCATAAGCAGTGTCCAACTGAGATAAGAAGATGTCTACTTCTTTTTGTATCTTGTTGTTGTCTTCAAGGTCTTCTTTTCTTCTCTTTGAGTTGGGTCTGAGCACGGCGTCGAAATCGTCTTCTTCGTCTTCGGCTTCATCTTCGGCGTAACCATCGTTGTCATCTCTCAGGTCTTCGTCGTCTTCGTCTTCAAAGAGCTCTGCTCCGTAGTTTACTCTTTCATCTAGGGGGACTCCTGTGTCATCGATGAAGTTGTCTTCGGCTGCTGGTGGGGGTGGGTGGGTTTCGTCCCCTCCTCGAGTCGTGGGACTCCCTGGTTCTTCCTCTTCCCCTTGATCTTCGTCTTGGTCTATTTCGAAGTCTCTCAACTCTTCAGGGCTGAGTTCTCTGAGTCTCTTGGCTCTGTGGGATTCTATTTCACGTCTTTTTTCTTCTTCCTGTAGAGGGAGAGAGCGAGGGAGTGTGAGAGTGTGTGTAGGGAGCGGTGAGTTTGAGGGTGATGTAACTACATGCGCACTACTCACCTGTTCTTTGCGCTTCCTTTCAGCAAGCTCTTGAAGTTTAGAGGCCATGGCCTGATTTTTGCTCACAGGAGCAATGGCACCATCTGGGGAATCCATCACTGCTGAACTAGCTGATGGGGCAACGTTCCTTGGGTATTCAAGTGATCAAACCGTTGAGAAGAAGTAGAAGGTGGCAAGAAATTTTAAATTATCTAATCCAGTGTCGCAATGAATGCCCCACAATGCCCTGAAGAGCAAATTTTACCCAACTCAAATTTATAGCCAGCTTCAGCAGCTTGAGACGCATTCTAAACAATATATATAAATATTATAGTCTGTTGACTGATCACAAAGCACCATATTCTACACACTAAACTCCTTAAACTGAACGAGTTTAACTTTGAAACCTGTCATTTTTGCATCTCCCTGTTTTTTGACTAATTGCTCCTCATAACAACCTTCGTTTACACCAAACGCTCACCAATCACACCCTCAATATGAGTGGAAAAGGCAAGGCATCAGGAGTTGACAACACTGCCCGTAGAGTTTGGGATCGAGAAGAATACTCAGACAAGGCCAAGGATCGCCAAGACCAACACAACACACAACTCGCAACAGCCTCAGACAACCCAGCCCTCGATGCTAGAAAACGCAAGAGACTAGAACGTGACCCTCTCCACCAGGGTATCATAGTACAGAGAGCCACTCTCAGAGCTAGAGATCAACAAATAGATTTGGCAGCCAACCTCAACCGGACCCAAATGGTGTCAGTAGGCGCCCATTTAAGTGCACAGGGTGGGTTTTATTGTGAAGTCTGTGATGCTGTACTGAAAGACTCACATGCCTGGCTCGATCATTTAAATGGAAAATGGCATAATAGAGCTCTGGGAATGAGCATGACAGTGGAGAAGTCAACTTTAGAGCAGGTCAAGGCACGTATTCAGAAGAAGAAGGAGCAAGTCGGGAATAAAACAACAGATTTTGATTACGATGGTAATAGCGATGATGATAATAGAGAAGCAAAGAACAAGCGATTGTTATTAGCACATGTACCTGATGGAGTAACAAAAGAGGATATAGAGAGAGAAGAAGAAAAGGCAGGTCGAGAAGAAGATGAAGGTGAAGAAGACGATGATGGTGGAATGGATCCTGATTTGGCAGCAATGATGGGCTTCTCAGGGTTTGCTGCCGGAAATTAGATGTTTAGTTTATATATTATTGTACATTAGTAGTTTAATATTACACACACACCGAATTTGGAAACATTCAGTTGGAAGGTGGTGTTTCCCCGCTTCTGCTTTCCTGCAACTCCAGTCAAGCCCAGCAATGAAATGAGAACTTCCTTCTTAATACGTCAAAGCATTCACTTTTCTGTGATGCAATCAAGTATGAGATATTATAGTCAGGGTAACATATAGATAGATGGACACAATGACCACTTCTAGTCAACTCCAACAAGGGTGCCCTCCCCTCTTATCTCCATGAGATGATTTCCGTTGAACGTCTGACCGGCAACATAAGAAGACCAGAAAAGGTAGAGTGAAGCCTAGCAAATAAACTGCAAGATAAATAAACGCTGTCTGTATACGACGAGCAGAATGCATTAGTTCTTCCAACAGGCTTCACGGCACGTTCGTTTAGAAAGGATTTAACTATACTGTGGACTATAGCTCGAATATCATAACAAAGCATACGTTATCGGCCCCATTTATCACCTCTACCCTCTGAACCAGTGCAAACACCATTATGTCAACCCAACCGAGTACCCAGGAGGAGAAGCAGGTGAATTGGGCAGACACACCAACCCCGACCATTCTCACCAACTCCAAGCACCCCCCTCCTCCACCTCCCTCTTCTTCTACCCTCTCAAAACTACCACTCCACAACAGCAAATGCACCACAGCCATCTACAACTTTATCAAAAGAGGCTTCGCCCAACCCAACACAGACACAGGCATCAGTCTCGCTCTCATCATCCTCTGCCCCCTCGTCTACGGCGTCCTCTTCTTCTCTATGGGCACCGCCTTCCTCCCAGGTAACCCCGCCTGGTGCACTCTCCTCCTATGGGCTTCTGCTCAAGTAGGAGCCATCATAGCCACCATATTTTACCTACCTAGGGTCTTGGGAATGTTAGTAGCTGGATTATTACTAGAGAATATTCCTTGGAGCGCCATTGACGCGTTTCCATCTAAATGGGGAGTTCAGATGAGAGCGGCAGCCTTAGCTACCATCTTCCTGAGGTGTGGTCTAGAGTTGGATTTTAACACTATGAGAAGGTTCAAGTACCCAGCAACAAGACTTGCCCTGGTTCCAGGTATTACCGAGGCACTTTATGATGCTGGACTGGGAGTGGCAATGTTCAACATGCCATTCCTACTAGCTCTGACAATGGGTTTCATCCTTAAAGCGGTGGGTCCAGGTCTGGTTGTGCCAGCCATGTTTAGACTCCAAAAGACAAGACTAGGTACAGATCAAGGAATACCAGCTACTGTAGTCATAGCTGCATCATTTGATGATATAATTGCGATTACGGGGTATTCAATATTCAGTTCTCTCGCCATTACTTCGGATGGAAGTGAGAGCGATAACAATGATGTAGCTTGGGAAATTGCTAAAGGTCCTGTGCAAGTAATATTTGGTATACTTGGTGGATTGATATTTGGTATATGTCTGGGGTTTACCAAGATATTTGATACTAGAGTCAAGAGATTAATAGCAACATATGGGTCAGCTTTGTTGCTCATGTTTTTCTTAGAATTTTTCGACCTATTGTCGGGTGGAGCTCTTGCCTCCCTCTTTGTAGGCTTGGTGGCATCCAATGCCTGGGAGAAGGGGTTCCCCCGATTTGGTTCACTAGGCAAGTCATTCACTTTCTCTCCAGAATTGGAAAGATTTTTAAACATAGTGTGGATATGGGTAATGGAGCCCATGCTGTTTAGTACCATTGGAGCTGCGGTTAATTTTTCTGCCTTGGCCAGTGGAACCATTCTCAGATCCATAATCATAGTATGTACCGGAGCAATAGTGAGAATTATAGTATCCGTAGTTTCTATGATGGGATTTGGTTATACATGGAGGGAAAAGATTTTCTATGGGATTGCATGGACGCCCAAAGCGACCGTGCAGGCGGCCTTGTCGGCTGCTCCTTTGGATTTGATTCAAAAGTTAAAAGGGGGGGCCACTGATTATGATGAGTGGGTGCAGTG
>Ga0114919_10000812_pt1 | contig 24818 bp, 19 predicted proteins | sample BlataG_FD_88682 | JGI IMG/M metagenome (GOLD analysis project Ga0114919, IMG submission 88682) | Deep subsurface microbial communities from Black Sea to uncover new lineages of life (NeLLi) - Black_00105 metaG | ecosystem: Environmental > Aquatic > Marine > Oceanic > Sediment | place: Atlantic... | reverse complement strand
CATTAGGTACATCTTGATTTGAATTCTGGTGGTGTTTTTGCATGTGGGTGTGTGGTGATGGAAAAAAAGGGGGAACATGGGGGGGGGGGGGAGGAGGAGGAGGAGCCATAGCAGCTGCAGCACTTCCTACTCTTCTCGGGGGCGGTGGTGGAGGAGGTGCAGTGGTAGTGCCACTGAATTTTGGAGGATGGGGGTGTCTCGATATAGGTGGCAGCATGGCAGGGGCATCTCCAAACTTGGCAGTTGCACCTGATGACGATACAGATGAAGAGGGCCGTCTTGGCATTTGCTGCTGCTGCTGCTGTTGGTGACGAGGGGGAGGGGGAGGTGGTGCAGAAGAAACAACAACCTTGGCTGTCTTTTTATTGCCTGATTGCTGCTGCTGCTGCTGCAGTTGAGTGCTTCCAATTGCAGCAGCAATGGTGTTCTTCTTATTGCTACAAGAAGGAGGAGATAGAAACTCCGGTGAAGGAGACCTCTCCTCTTCAGTTGATAATACCCCCCTCGCTCTATCCAACGCAGTCTGTAACTTCTTCCTAATCTTCTTCCCATACTTTGCACCTACCCCAGCATATATTGCGCACTCAATTGCATAATCAAGGTCACTCAGAGCAGCTTCCATTCCATCTTCATCCACATTCTCTGCTGCTGTATCCCCCCCAGTGCTGGTGGTAGATAGAAGTTTGGAAGCTCCGTCTGCAGCTGTGTCCAGGGCTGTTTTTGCAGGGTTTGACAGGGCCTGCCCAGTGTCGTCGTGGGAACTGGGCATGCTTAGTTTGCTATCTTCAACCTCAATACTTTCTGCCACAATGTGACCTCCAGCAGTAGTAGTAGTAGCAGTAGTTGTAGTAGTTGTTGTTGTTGTAATGCCTCTTGGTGATGAGGATGCATTGACATTGGCATTGAAATTGACATTGATATGAGAGGGTGACTGGCTGCCTGACGATGACGATTTATTATTAGCTATTCTCGAGGTAGATTTCTGTGAGACAGGGGTGTTTGGCTCCTCCATATCTTCTTCTTCCTCTCCTTCATCTTCATCATGTGTAACACACTTTGCTGGTAGTTGACTTGACTGACCACAAGCCTTAGGATGTATGGAGGTTGGTAACTTCTTGCCCTTCTTCTTCTTTGCCTTCTTCTTTGCATCCTTCTTAGCTGCCTCAGCTTCTTCCTCCTCCAACAATGCAGCCATTGCTGCATCTGCTAGAGCCTTTTCAGTTTCAAAATCACCAGCAAATGGTGACATCAAGGTTGATGATTCAAAATTGGTTCCATTCCCACCATCACTGGTATTAGTCCTACTTGGACCTCCACCTCCATTCTTCTTGTCGGTACTGTTCATGTTCCTGCCTCCTCTTGTTTGCTGGTGCTGGTGCTGGTGCAATAGTTGCTGTTCGCGCATATATTTGTTTCTCATATCTACCATGGGGTCCTTCCCTGCTGCTCTTGAAGCTGCTCCTTCTTGATACAATTTCTTTAACTTTGCATCCAGCAGCTTCTGTTGAGGACTTGACTTGCCATGCTGACCACATAAAACATACGAGGCAGTTGCGCCGTCAATACCTTCAGCTCGAGATCGCCAATCGCAGCCCAGCTTTGCCAGAGCAAACATCATATCTTTCTTGTTGGCCATTGCCGCATGGTGCATTGCAGTACCACCTACAGAATCTTTGCAATTCACATCAGTACCTAGTTCGATCAGCTTGATTGCCATGTGCTTGTCTCCGCAGCCTGCAGCCAAATGGAGGGCTGTGCGACCTTCAGTATCAGTAGCATTTAGTTTGGCGCCCTTGGATGCCAGCAATTCAACGACTGGAATCAGGCGGGATCTGTCTTGCTCTCCTCCCAAGTTTACCGGTGATCCAAATACGTTTGTAGCAATAAAACTATGAGGCACAGCTGCAGTAACAGCTGAGTGACTCCCAACTTTTCCAAGAGAAAGAGCTGGGTTGAACAAATTGCCATTTGCTGCTGCAGCAGCAGCAGTAGCTCCAAGTTTAACAGATGGCCAATCAAGTTGCAATTGTTCACCAGCACCGACCCCATCACTACCACTGCTACCATCACTACTAGTAGCAGAAGCACCAGCATTTTGGGAAAGAAAATGCTCCTGCAGCTTGTTCTGACTCTGCGCCAGAGCAACTTGCATCTGTTGTAGACATTCGTGCATTTCTTGCAATGCAGACCCTTTCACACCACCACGAGTATCATGAGCATCCCCTTTCCCTCCTCCTCTCTCCTCTCCTCCATAGAGTGCCATATCTTCAGCAGCAGTCAGTCCCTTTTTACTGGTATGATCCTTCTGTTGACTTAACTGCTGCTTATATGCCTTCTTCAGCAGCTGAGTGAGGCCCAGCTTTTCCCACGTGGTCCATAAATCAGTTCCACTACCAGCACCAACACCCTGTCCAGAATCATATTGAACGGTGGGAACCAAAGCTGTGGTACTCGCACCACCCTCAATTGCTGCAAATGGTGCATTTGTAGTAGACAAAGCTGATGATGACGATGATGATGCTAAAGCTGAAGCTGAAGCAGCAGCAGCTTCCCCTCCACTACCACCGTCTCTAGCAAGATGAGGAGGAGGGCGTTGACTGTGAATCACAACATTCCCAGTACCAGCCTTGCTTTTAATAAAAGCATCAGAATCAAAGGCACCACTCTGTACCGCATCAGTCACATCTGCACTATAATTTTTGGCATATTTCTCACCATTGATTAGCAAGTTGCCTTGGCCATCTGCTGGTAAGGTACTGGCGTTTAGGGTTGCTTTGGTACTGCCATCTGATTTATTTCTATGGGCAATGTGGTATACTGTTTTGTCATACTTTCTTCCTTGCATGTTACCACTAGTAGTAGTAGTAGTAGTAGTAGTAGTAGTAGTAGTACAGGCACCAGCATCATGATTACCATCCATTGTCGTCATAATATTGTCATTGCCATCTTTGGGAAGACTCCATGACAACCCAGTTCTTACCGGCATTATCTGCTGCTGATATTGTTGGGGGTGGTGGTGGTGAGACATATTTGATGCTGATAATCTTGTTGGAGAGGTCAGAGACAGGGCTGCGGTAGCAGCTGCATTAGAACCCCCAGCAGTCAGTGCAGCTTGGGCAGCCAACTGAGTGGGAGTCATGTATGGCTGTTTTGGTGATTTGAAACGAGCATAGCCCTTAATATTGGGTGAAGAAGACGGTCCTGGAAGATGACCACCACCATGCAACATAGAACCAACAGCAGCAGAAGAAGATGACCATGGCAGTTGGCCAGCATAGCCAGTATAAGCAGAAGAAGATGCAGCCATAGCAGAATATGTCCCATGAGCAGCATTTTGCAAAGCAGTACAATCAGTAACATCCTTGGCATTGATATCAGCTCCCAATTGCAACAACATATTTACAGTCTCCACATACCCACATCCTGCAGCTAGATGCAGCGGAGTGTTGTTTGCATTGTCTCTGATATCAACATGACATTTACCTTGTTCAACGAGTGTCTTGACCACTGCAGTTTGACCACAGGCTGCAGCATAGTGCAATGCAGTGGAGCCATCTTTAATCTGGTATCTAACATCTATTTGAGAGCAATTTAGCAATCGGATCACTGCATCCATTTTCCCCATTCTGGAAGCCATGTGGAGGGGAGACTCCATATGGGGGAGGGGTTCACCTCCGTTGGCTAATGCCAGGTTGACAGAAGCACCAAGTTCAACCAGGGTGACTATTGTCTCCAAGTGTGGAGCACCGCGTCGTAGAGCCAGTGAGAGGGATGAAACTCTGTTGGAAGGTCGAGGAGGGGAAGCAGCAGCAGCAGCAGCGGCGGCAGCAGCAGCGGCAGCGGCGGCGGGGCCTGATAATGATCTCGCACTGGTATCTTTTCCTTCAGACTTCTTTGCCTTTTTCTTCCTAGGTGACAATTCTAGTCCACCAGTAGAATTGATACTGTTATGCTTGTCACAAATATCAGTACCATCAGCATCATTCCAGATTGGTCCAGTTAACAGATCAACAGGCACACCAAGTTCCTCGACCAACACTTTCATCGCTTCCACTTGACCAGCATCAGCTGCACAATGCAGAGGTGTGTATGGAACCTGGTTGTTATCATCAGATATATCCGACATAGCCTCCAACAACGCTCCCTCTGCAGCCAGCTCCTTCAATGCAGCAACCCTACCGTGCATAGCAGCGTAATGCAGTGGAGATTTGCCCAGATAATCTCTACAATCCACAGGATGGCCCAGTTGCACTAGTTTCCGTATTGTCTCCACTTGACCACCATTAGCAGCTGAATGCATCGGAGTGAAACTGTAAATGTCCCCACGATCTACTGGGCAGCCCAGCTCTGTAACTAACACATCAAGCAGGTCGACCATGCCTTGTTCAGCTGCTACATGCACCGGGGTCCTTCCTTCCAAGGATGTATGATTTGCAGGACATCCCAGCCCCTCCAACAGTCTCACTGCTGCTATTCTATTCCATGCTACAGCACAATATAAGGCATTACACCCTTCTTTATCCACTACTTGGGCACTACATCCCAGATGAATCAACGCAGCTATGGATTCTAAGTGCCCTTCCCCGGCTGCTATATGCAGGGGTGTTGAACCCATACCATCTTGGCAATCTGGTTCACATCCCAGTGTGGTCACCAACATGTGGAGAGTCTTCACCTGGTTGTATGCAGCAGCATAATGCAGAGGGGTCCAACTGTTCAGGGCTTTAGCTCTAATATCTGCAGTATACATCTTGACAAGGATTTGTATGAGGTTTATGTGACCGTGCATGGCTGCTACGTGGATTGGCTGCCAGCCTAAAATGCGTTGGAGAGTGGCCACTCCTGGTCTGTCTAGTACGTCAATAGCTCTGACAACCAGGGCCCAATCTGGACCTAGTGCGGCCAATTGAGTGGCTGACGACGAGCCAGAAGGGTCTGTTATGGTGTCATCATCTATGCTGACAGCATCCCAGCCTAGGTGGAGGTAACTCATAAAGTCTTGCATGCATCGCCTACGGGCTGCCTCATGGAGGGCAGTTTTACCCTGTTCATCAGCCATGAGCTCTTCTACTAATTTAAGAACAAGGGATACTTGGTTCTGGACTGCTGCTAGGTGGATAGGGGTGCAGTTGAGGCAGTCTTTGGAGAGGAGGAGGGAGGGACCCCCTGCGGAGAGGAGGGCCTCGACAGCGGGGAGACTGCCCTTCATTACTGCATGGTGGAGGGGGGTCCTTCCTTCACTGTCTCTGGCGTATGCATCTGCACCTTCTTCCATGAGCTTGGGTATTAGGTGGGCTGTGTCTCCGTGGGTAGCCCTGTGGAGAGCCGATGTTCCAGTGAAGGGAAACATTGGCGCCTGTGTGCGCGCGAGAGAGAACGGGGGAACGTCGGGAGGGGAGAGATTGTGAGTCGGGGTGTAGATGTCGAAGGATTATCACGGGACTTAGAAATTGACATGGGGTTATTGTTATGTCTCAACGTAGACAAGAGAGTAAAAGAGCCTGTCTACAATAAAATGAATGATAATTTGACGAGACAAGTATGACCGCACCTTTCTTGCTTTGAAGACTTTATATGGCTAGATGTTTTGTTTATGAGCAAGCAAACATGTGCATGTATGAGTCAAAACGCCAAGATATTGTCAACGTGTCGGATTCAAATGTGTGTTTGAGATTCCCTGATATGTTCAAACTATAGAAACGTCTCCTCTTGCTGTCAATTAAAATTTCAAGTATCTATGTGTCCCTTATGAAATCACAATTCCCGAGCTTTGTCGTCATGGAGGATGTGTACAAAGAGAGGAAGCAAACGTCTCCATTCAACGTCTCCCCAACATGTACAGGATAAGGGTTCACGCACGTTGGTTAAGTGCTTGATTGGAGGCGTCCCATTTTGGTATAAGTTGGCATCATCGATCAGTCATGCCAACTAACACGGAATGATGCTTTTCAATCAAGTAGGTACTGATACCTAGTTTTGAAGTGGCTAAAATGCATGGTCTTTGGGTCAAGATGAGAGAAGAAGGAGAATGAGCAGGTTGAATCGACCACACGTTGAAGGGAAGGATTAGAGTCGGTGCTGGGCATCTGTGCCATCGCACATTGTCCAAATAGTTGCTGCTTTTGGCATACATACACCATAATCATTAATAAATTTCATTTAGAATAGCATTGCCCTCAATGATGCACCCCACAACTTGCATGACGAGCAAGTGAGTTTTCTTTCCCGCAACACACCTGATATCATCATGGCATTGATCTCATACATCTAACCTTCTCATTCCATTCCCTCTACCTTTCAGGCGCTCTGAGTTTGCCGGCTCTAAAAGGATGATCACTCACCGACCCACTGTTCCAGCAGCACCCAGCCGTGGCTCTCTTAAAGTACGTCAACCTTATCTACACACACTGAAATATCTCACGGACTAACTAACCCTCTGCCACTCTTCTCACTCTCTCTATCTTTTTCTCAGGTAAATGCCGCTGGCAAAGGCAAGAAAACCATGCGCACTGGTCCAGGAGGAGGCCGTGGCAGTGGCTCCCCTCAAGGAGGCCCTCAAATGCCACCCACCCCACCAGTGGACCCAGAAAATGTAGAGTTCGTCATCTTTGCCAGATCCAAAAAGCTCCCGCAATGGTTCCCTGTGTCTATCACCAAGGGAGGCTCAGGAGCCAACCTTCTTGTCAAATCCCTTGAAACCGAGTGGGGAAGAACATTGTACAGCAATACATTGGTCCAAAACATTGGAAGATCCATCTACGCTGAAAAAGAGCAAATTATCAATATGATTAAGAATTCCAACTCAATGATGAGAGATGCAAAAGACTTTGAGTTTGGATTTAAAATTAGAGATAGATCAGACCCCAAGGCGTGGATGTTTCCAACTGCTGATTTGATAATTCTGCCTGCAGAGAATGAGCTTGGGGGGACTGTGATTGACAACATACAGGCATTCCTTGGACAGGCAAGTGCTGCTGTGCCTGCTGCACCTCAATAAAGTATGTAATTTATATAGGTATGAGGGGGAGGTGCTGTGCATGTATGAAGTTTGCACATGGTTTTGTTTCATGATTGATTAATGATTTCACAGCAGTTGTTGTAGTAACACACAATATTATTACGAAATCCACACACAGATCCCTTCCATCTTCAATACACACTACACTATATTTATACTTTAGTTAACTCAGCAGTCTTAGATTTAACCAATTCATCTATCCTCTTCACATACTCATCAGTCAGCTTCTGAATAGCTGCCTCCAGCCCCTTTTTGCCATCCTCTGACAGCCCATCCTTCTCCAGCTTCTCCACCGCCTTGATGGCATCTCTCCTCACATTCCTCATTGCCACTTTCCCCTCCTCACCTAGCTTGCTCACTATCTTAGTCATCTCCTTACGTCTGTCTGCAGTGAGTTGGGGAATGTTCAGTCTGATGACTTTACCGTCATTACCTGGGGTTAGGCCCAGGTCGCTCTTTTGGATTGCTCTTTCAATGTCAGGAATGGCAGATGTGTCGTATGGTTGAATGACTATCTGGCTGGCATCTGGGGTTGAGATGCCTGCCATTTGCTTTAGTGGGGTGGGGGTGCCGTAATATTCAACATCTATGCGGTCCAACATGGCTGGGTTGGCTCTGCCAGTGCGGACGGTGTTAAAGCTGCGTTTGGCTGCCTCTAAAGACTTCTCCATTCTTTCCATGGCATCTTCTTCTAAAATCATGGCTGCTTCTTCAACTGCAGCTTTGGTTGTTGTGGAGGAACGGTGTCTTCTCGTGATGGTTGGCTGGGAAACTCTGCTGGTTGTTGATATATGGGACGAAAAGAAAGGGGGTGGTGAGGGAGGACGGGACGGGACGGACGAGGACATTTGGAAAATGTGTGATATTTATCTTTCAAAAATAAAAAGATGTACCTGTTGGGTTTGAATGTGCTGAAAGAAGACGCCATTATTGCCACGGGAGCCCTAAAACAGGTGGTTGAGCGAGCATTGTATGCATTGATTCTTCCAAGGGATGATGCGGATGCATATCCAGCCACTACAAATACCGTGGACATTTTGATAACACTCTGTCACTTGATCTCTAACAAATACAGTATATTCAAATGAAATGCACTGGAAGGATGAACATCAGGTCCTCAAAACCTCCCCTCTCAATCTCCGCCCATCTTCCTTCACTGTTGCCAGTCCAGCCAACCTCCCTGAATACCACGCCCAAGCAAAGTTAAACCCACCAATCCTCCCAAACACATCACACAACTCCCCTACCACATACAGGCCAGGATATATCTTACTCTCCATCGTCCTGCTATCCAACTCATTCAGTGCCACTCCACCACCAGTTACTTCTGCTTTTCCAAACCCCTCATCACCCACCACCTTGAACACGTACCCACTCAACACCTTTACCAGGCTCATTCTTTCTATCTTTTTCAAATCAGTCAATTTACGACTGGTAGGAACACTTGTCTCTGCACATAGAGCTTCTACCAATCGTTGGGGTATACCCTTCCTTCTTAACACTCCCCCTACTGTCTTTGCTGCATTGGTCTTGTTGACTGCCAGGTTGAGCTCCTCCTCCCATTGTTGTTCTCCCATGGTATCTACCCACTTGGCTGTCAATTGAGGTATTTTTAAAGTTGCACTATTATTGAATGCAGTGAAAAAGTGTGATTGATCCAAGATGGCCGGACCAGAAACACCTTTGTGTGTAAATAGCATTGCCGTTCGGTATGCCACATGGTGCTGTTGTTGTTTCTTCTTCTTCTTCTTCTTCTTCTTTGCCTTCTTCATTGTTGTAGTAGTCATTGTACTGCTATTCAATTCATCAATCGCTATATCATTACTCATAATTGATCCAGTCACGGTTAGCTGCGATGATTGAAGACTAAGTCCAGCTAAATTGTCATTTCCAGGATGCCCAGCTAATAATGGAGTCAATGCTGGGTAGGGTGGCCCCTCTATTCTATGACCTAGTCTCTTTAGAATTGGGTATCCATCCCCAGTAGTGCCTAGTTTTGGGAAGGAAGATCCTCCAGTTGCTAGTATTACTGATGAAGCTTCTATACACTGGCCATCATCCAATTCACACAACCAGGATGATGATGATGATGTACTGTCAGTATCAGTAGTACTATGAGTAGTGCCAACAGAATGGGTTGGAGTGAGGCGCTTCAACCTGGCATTGTACCTGAATTCCACTCCTCTACGTATACATGCGTCCAGAAGTTTATCCCTGACTTCTACAGCAGAATTGCTGGTAGGGAAGAGTTTCTGAGAGTCCTCTTCAAGAGAGAGAGGGATGCCAATGTCGTCTGAAAGCCAGTCACGACATTGATCTAATGTCCAGCTTTTCAAGACTGCTTTTAGAGAGGGTAGAGAGCTGTCTGTGAAGAAGTCTTTGTTGGGGTCTAGTGAAGGGAGTGCTGGGAGTATGTTGCATCTGGATCCACCGCTGATGAGGATCTTGTTGCCGGCTTGGCTGGATTTCTCCAGGACAAGGACGTGCTGTGGAAAATGGAGGGAGAAGTGGGGGACGTGAGAGAGGGATTGAGTGTGGGAGAGATCGGTTGGCAATTCATTGATAGAGGTGGGGGCAACATACATCTTTAGATCCGTTTGCTGCAAAGTAGGCAGATGCGAGTCCAGCAGCACCTGCACCTATCACTAATACTTGGGTTTTCTGACAATTAATCTGCAGATGGCATTTTATTCTCTCCGGCCTCCTCCGCCTTGTTCGACCCAAATTGTGGAGTCTGTAAGGACACAATAGTAGATTCATTTAAATTGAATTGTGATCATGTGGGGAATGGATATGTGCTTGCTTTTCTACTTGCAGCTGCAAAGTCCCAAATTGACTTTTCTTACCAACTTTACTCTTTCACGATACATAAAATTCAATATATTACAAGTATGGTACACCGATCCATCTAGTTTGTTATTTATAATCACCATTCACATGGCGTGCCGGCTTCTTGCTGATCCAACTACTTCGATCACGTTCTCAAATAAATAAATGGACCCTCAACAGCAGCGTTTTACCGTTGCCATAGATGGTGTAGCAAGTGCTTGGCCACTCATCCGACATGTAGGTGAATTTCAATCAAACTGCCTCTGTGCAATCACTATTACTCACGGGGACAACTCCCCAATCACTCTCCCACTACGACTCCTCACCGTCACCCCACATGCACACTCACACAGGCAGTGGAGTCTCGCCTCCCTCTCCGCCAGGTCCCTCTTGTCAATAAATTTGGAGCAGAAACCATGGTTCCAGATCTCCCTCTGCAATGCCTCCCCATCAATGACCCATCCCTATCACGTCTCCGTTCACACGCTCACTCCCCAGTTGCATGGTTCAGACTCCCGTACGCCCAGCTCATCCTTGTCTGCTGCGACGACCCTGACGACTACAAGAAATCCTTCCGTCCCCAGCTCAGAGCCTTGGCAGACCCAGATTCCAGAAACCCAACCTCTCCTGAGCTCATCTTTGTCTACATCCGCCCTCCCGCCTCTGACCCAGGGGGCAGAGGCCCCTCCAAGATTTTTGACACCATGAAGAAGGAGCTCAACAACAGTGGAAGGAAGAAATGGGACAGATGCATCCGTGTAGACCCTCCTCTCCCAGGTTCACCTGCTGGCACTCCTGTGTCTGGTGTCCAGGATCTCATCAATGCTCTGGTCGCAGCAGTACAATCATGTTTTAGTGCCAGAGCTATTGCTTACGACCAGGAAGCCAGGAGACTGTTGGCGTCCAGATTAGAACCTGGTTGGAGCATATCTACCTTGCATCTAGTAAAAGATAGCGCAGCAGCTATGATGGAAAGTGCAGGGTTGTTGGATGATGCTTTGAGGGAATATTTAGAGTTGGAAGTTGCTTATCAAGAAACAGAGACAACCAGGCACAATGGTAATGATAATAATAATAATGTTGTTGAAGGTAGTAGTGTTGCTGCTACTGCTGGTGGTAATGGTGAAGCAACTACTACTATGACATCATCATCGACAACAACAATAGCACCTGCAACTCCATTTGGCTGGAAAAGTTCAGCAAGGGACATAGAAGAAGACGAAGCAGCTCAAATGTGGGTCTCCTGGTCTCAAAGTAGGAAAGCAGCAGCCAGTGCAGGTGACGTAGGTCCTCCTCCATTTGTTCTCCGTCAAAATATTTTCGCCTGCCAAACTCGGCTATTGTTAAAATTGCATCGGTTCACTGAAGTATTGGAGAGAGGTATTGCTTTTATTTCATCGTTCTCTGCTGCTCTTGATTCTAACTCAGGCAGCAATAATAAGGCAGCAGGAGGAGGAGAAGTGCCGAGTGGAGGGACGCATGCTTGGGTGTTTTCTGCCTCGTTATCACTGGCAACAGCAGTGCTTTCTGCACAGGCACAGAAAGAACACCAGAGACGATCAGAAACTGGGGCAGGAGCAGCTGGTGGTGGGCTGTTATCTGCTAGAGGAGCAGGCCCCAAATCAAGACTGAGTCAGCAGCAGCACCAATTTATGAGTGCAAGATCGTCATTGGATGCAACTACTACAACTACTCCACTCAAGTCTTTTGCAAGTTTAGATAAGAATCCAACTGGAGGTGGAGGTGCCAACCTGAATGCAAATTGTGACACTACTACTGATGATTTATTTGATGGTGCAGTCACTTATGATTGGCAATTGGGTCTACTGCCAGCTATACCTTCTGATTTGCATAGGAAGCTGCTACTCGATGAGCAGTACAATGCAGCCAAGAGAAAAGGAGGAGGAGATGTTGCTTCTTCTGCATTGATGGCTCGTTTGTTGGGTCAGTTGTATGCCATGTCTAGAGAACAACTGGCAAATTTGGGAGATTTAGTTGGCTTCTTCCCGCCTGGTATTGACACTCTGGAGAATAACAGTGACAGAAATAAAGGTAGTGGATTGAAGGAGGTAGAGAGGGCTGTGCAAGAGGCATTAAAGCGGCTAGGAAGTACACCAAGAAGAGCAGGGACGTATGATGATGCTGATGAAAGGCGTAGATCCAGGAGGTGGAGTGAAGGACCTATTAGTTTTTCTAAAAGTGCTGATCAACAATATCAACATCAGAGAGAAGCATCTTTGCCACCTCCCCCTGTAGGTCAGCTGCAAATAGAGGAGTGTGATGGTGTTGGTGATGATGAAGACAAGCACATTGGTAATAATGGAGAAGATGACAAAGGTGATGATGCAGAAGAAGGGAACGGACATAGAGAAGATATGCAAGCAGTAGAACTTGATGTAGGCAATAGTAATAATAGTGGTAGAAGTAAGATTGGTACAGAGGGGTCGTTGCATGGCAGTAGGAATGTCACTGTTGAAGTAGTAGGAGCATCAGCCGTCTCCCCCACGACCACCCAACAACAGCAACGACAGTCCGCTGCCTCACAAGCATCTTTAGATGATACTAAAGAAGAGGAGGAGGATAATAGTGTTGGACTTCAACAACAATTTTCTACATTGTCAGTACATACCACGACTGCTGTAGATGAAGATTCATCTGTATCTAGACCAGGTTCTGCATCTCCCCATACTAGCGCCCCATCAACTGCTAGAGATGATAATGGTGGAGAGGAGGAAGAAGATAGAGAGAGAGATGAGAGTACTCATAGTACTGCTGCTGCTGTAGCTGTAGCTGCTGCACCACCAGCCACACTAGCGACACCTCCATCTGCTACAGCGAGAACAGCCGCAGCAGTAGAACAACAAGAAGAGGGACAAGAGGAAGATGGTACTCAAACCACTCCAACAATGCACAATGATCCAAGAATGGTCGAAAGACAGCTGGCAACACCAGCACCAGGAACTACTCGTCCCAGAAGACTGTTGCTTAGTAACCCAAATAATAATAAAACACCAAATGGGAGTGGAAATGTTAGTGGGCACGGCAGTACTATGAGCAGTGCTAATGTATCATTGGCCACTACTCCCAGAGCAGTAGTAATAGGGGGAGGAAGAGGAGGAGGAGGAGTGAATACAGATGTCAACTTAGGACTGTCCCCAATGTCTTCAGGAAGTGGTCTATTACCCGAAATGAGTGCTTTCCCTCCTAAGCAGCTCCCTTGGCTCGCTCACTGGCGACTGAGATCAGCGTTGACATCCAGGTCGATGTTTACCGATTTGTGGGCAGCTCTGAGTGAGGCAGCAGCCAAGTGTTACTTACAAGCTGGACGGACTAGAAACGTCACTAGTTACCAGACTGATCTTGCCAATGTGTTGTTGCTGAGTTGTGATCAGCCTGGGAGAGCAGCTCCATTGTATGACTTGAGTTGTAGGAAAGCTCTACTGAGTGGATGGAAGGAAGTGGCGGCGCAGGTATTGCCTAATTTGGCAAGGTGCCAGGCAACGTTGGGGGGGAGGGGCTTGCCTGCTTCTCTCTTGGCTCTCATCTCTCTGGCTCCTCATATGCATGATGATATCAGTGATGAAGCAACTACTGCTGATAGGACAGAAGTATTGATCAAGCTATTAATCAAAGCTGCCAGCTTGCCTGAAGCAGGAGCACCACATCCCCCGCTCACCAGCCACACAGCTGCAGCTGGTTTATGCATCAACAACGATGATGACCACGAAGAGACAGATTACCACGTCCAATTGACATCTCCCCTAGTCACATGTGCCCCGTTATTGGGCTCTTATTCTCGTTTCTTTGGAAGGACAGATCCAGATACGAAACTTCCTCTTCTCCTTCCTACTAAAGAGAAGATAAGCAATGATGGTGAAGAGACACTTAGATGGGAAGGAGCTCAACAAGCACGCGTAGGAGATGTAGTACTTATACAAATACAACTAAATCTGAAGCTTCCATTAGATAGAAGTAGTGTACAATTGCCTCTTAATGACATGTGCTTGGTTATGGGATGTTTACAGGAAGTGCATACAACTGCAGCTACTATGGTAGACTTGCCCCATAGTGATCGTGGTGGGAGTGCCAGTCGAATGATGTCGCCAACCTCTCCTAATACGGCATCACCCACTGGTGGTAATACCAAGGAGAGAAGGACTCCATTCTCTATGCAACAGGCTAATGCTAATGCTAATGCTAATGGTAATGAACAAGGAGGTTCGGCAGCTGCACTAAGCCTCCATGTTGACATCTCACCAAGCCATGCAGCTAAAATTGGAGGTAAAGGAGGAGGCACATCTCTCTCTAGGCAATACAGTTTCGGCCTCGGTGAAGATCCTTCTCCTTATGCTACTGCGAATGGTGGTGGTGGTGGTGATGCTGCAATGGGATCAAAGGTTGTTTCTTTATTCCAAGAAGCCACTGAAGAGCTGGTATGCTGTCTCGTATCCGTTGAAAATAACAACAACACACCTTCTTCTATACATCAAACACCAATAACAACAACTGCTGCTGGTAGTCTTGTCGTGTTGAGTCCAGGGGTGAACATCCTGACGTTCAGAGCATGTCCTGTACGGAGAGGTCTTTACAAACCAAAGTATATACGAGCCATGTTGCTATCAGTCTCTGTTGAGATCCCCGTCTCTAGTAGTGCTTCCCCCATAAATGTAGTAGCTACAACTACGGGTGGTGGAGGAGTGAAAGGGAAAGGGTCTAGCCAGCTACAACAATCAAGGATGCCGTGGTGGGAAGATACTGCTACATATGATGATTATAGTAGTTCTAGACAGACCAAGGCGCAATGTATCGTATTGACGGTAGATTTACCGGTACCACGTATTGAAATGTCATGGTATGCAGCAGGAGGAGCTGTTATTGCTGGACATAAACAATGGCTTGGATTGACTGTGAAGCCAAATCAACCATCAGCAGCAGCACTAAAAGGTAGTAGTAGTAGTAGTAGTAGTATGGAGAATGCATGTCTTGATATCACATGGCCCGCAGCAGGAGTAGGTACAAACGGCAGTGTTCAAGCTTCATCTTCCTTCTTTGCATCCTCATCTTCGTCAACAACAACAACAGCATCGTCAGCAATTGGTGGAGCTACACACATAATGCATAGACGCACATTATCAAGAGCCAAGTTTGCTACACACTCCGTTGGAACTGGTCCAGATAGCACATTACAAGCCGCTATTGATGCTGCCACAGCAGTGGCCCCACCCACTCACCCTACACTACTCCCTCACACCTCTACCGCGTGCATCACTGCTAAAAATAAAAATAAAAATAAAAATGGCAGCGACTCATCAACACATATGACAACGACAATGATGATCAACTCCACCCTAAACAGTGACGAATGGAACTTGAGTGGGGCAGTTCGACAGAAGATAGAACTACCAGAGATATGGGCTTCATCTTCTGAAGTGCTATGGTGGTTGGTTGACGTTGGAGGGTTTGTCCCACCACCTCATCAAGTAATAGTGCACCCTGCTCCACCTCCTCTACACCAGATAGCTCCTCTACCACCACAATCTACCACTCCTCTTGGCAATCTGAAGCTCCTCCAAAGCCCTCTTCCTCACAATGCCATTGATGTATACATACAGCAGCAGCAACAACAACAACACCATCAAACATATCACATTGGTGGTATCCATACATCATCACAACCGACAATGCTGGATATGGGAATTAATCTAGAATACACAGCAGGATGTCCTCGAGGACATAATCAAATGGTACAGGTTCCCATCTTCCAACCATTCTCTGTATATTTCCATGCCCAGGAAGTTGCAGGAGGAGGAGGAGGAAAGAGTAAGAGTGGAGGTGCGATGGTTGTACATGCATCAGTGACATCAAACCTAGCAATGTCATGCACTTTAACAGCGGCAATGCTGGAACCTCAAGCTGGACTGGTGTTGAGTGAAGCGACACACCAAGTTTTGAAATTGCTGCCTTTTGTATTGCCTGCAAAGACGACAGCGGATTTCACGTTTATCCTGCATGTTGACCCAGTATTTGCAAGAAGCAATACTACTACTACTACTACTACTACTATTAGTGGCGGTGGAAATGATGGGGGACAGAGAGAAGAAGCAGCAATAGCGTTGTCTCCGTCTGAAAACAGAGTACTCAGGTCAAAGTTGCACCAAGCTGCCAAGCTACAACCAACATCGTTATGTCTGGAATACCAGCTGTGTTCAAAAGACATGTGTGACACAACAGCACAGTCCGTCCTAGCAGCAGCACATGATACAACATGTGATGCTGCTGATTCAATAGTGATGACGCCACCTTTCACCACTCACAACAAGATCACCACCGCCGCCACCACCACCGCTACATCATCCTCATCTCCCAAGGTGCAGGTATGTTCATATGAGCAGATTGTATCATTGGAATTTGTAGCCAAGTATAGTGATGGTGTGATGATCACTGATGGTGTTTTGATTAATACTACTACTATGTCACCTGGAGGTACTGCTCATCATCACCACCATCGTCCTCCTGTATTGCTTCAATTGTTGGGTCCATTCAATGCTGTTGTTGGCAAACCCATTACACTATGCTGGCTTCTACAACAACAATATGACAACAATAGTAGTAGTAATAAGGGTGTGGTGAGGGTACAGTATGAGATAGGCATTGAAGGGGGAGATAATAATAATAATAATATTAATAATAATAATAATACTGATGTAGGAGGAGGATGGAGACCAGTAGGAAAGAGAACTGGTTGGGTAGCGTTAGGTACACATGCAGGTGCTAATGCAACAGTGGAAGCAACATGGGTTCCTCAGAGGCATGGTACTTTGGTGGTACCTGTATTGAAGTTGGTGGACGTGCCATATACGGAGGTGTTAGAGGGAGGGATGGTGATGCCGACCATGGTTGTTAGAATGGTTTGATGATGATTTTTTGATGGGTGTAATAATATTTGCACAATCAATAAAGAATATTATTCAATTGTGAAAAAAAAAATACTGGTGGAACTAACCAAAACATCAATAGCTACAATTATTAGAGGGGGAAAAACGGTTATCATCACCAAGCTGGGCTGGGGAAATTAATTATGTTCTGGCATACTATCATTGCTAGCATATAACACGTTGTCATGCAAAGGTGATGGCTCTGGATGGGGTACGCTACCTCACAGGCTTTTGTTAGAGTGATGAAAAGGCGCCTGGAGCTTGGAGCAGTTGAGAGATGGCGCATGGTGAGGAACTGGACTTTGCAATGCTCAACACCATACTTCCTTGTATATTGTCACAAACAGGGGGAAATTCACATTCAAATGGAAAACTTCCCCAATGGTAAGGGTTGAATCTGAAATTGGAACTAAGAGCTCTCATACTTCAGCAAAGCCCAATTTGTTTCCTAATAAACTTATGAAGTGCATATGTAATCCCATTAGCTGCAAATAAATGTGATGATTCAAGGCTAGAAAAGGATTGTTGTAGTCATTCCCTTCCAATTTGCTAGCATCTCTTGATATTTCAGAAACGATGGCATATTCTCTGCGATTCAATACACCAACCAGCAGACAATGTGTATCGAATAGACGTCTTACTTACTTAACAAGAGCATCAATAATACCCGATGTCTCCATAGATCCCGACAGCCTTCTCCCTCCACTGCAGCCCGACGGCCAAGGAGGCCATTTTGCTCGTCGAGCCAAGGCCAGGATTGCCACTTCCATCAAATCTCTCCCTCAACCCATCTCCACCACAGATGTAGCTTCATACGATCAGCAAGAACTAGCCTCTAGAATGAACAACAAGCACCTTCCTATAGATTTATCTACACCAGGTCTACAGCTACTCCACCTAGATCCACCCATCTATTACATCGACGACTTTTTCAGTCATCAAGAGTGTGATGACCTTGTAGCTGCAGCTCAAAACAGTGGGAAGATGGCTCCTAGTAAAATAGGAGCTGGGAATGCTGTCTCTAGTACCAGACCTTCCTCCTCCTCCTCCTCTTCCTCAACTCTAACAAACAATGCATATTCACAAACAAGAACATCCACGTCAATGTTGGTCGACAATGCGGCTAGAAGAGAAAGTGCCGAGTTGGCGGCATCTGCAGAGCTATTACAATCTAGAGCCAAGCACCTGTTACTAGGTTCATCCAATAAAAGGACATATAGCTGGGGAAAGGCAGGAATATTACCCTCCAAAGGTCAACTAACATTTGAAGGCCTCCAAGTGACTCAGTATCAATCAGGGCAGCACTTCTTATCACATGAAGATGCCTTTCCCGTCCAATTAGCCCAAGAAGAAACAGGTTTCCAAAGAGTAGCCACCCTCCTCATCTACCTGAATGATGTTGATCAAGGTGGAGAGACATGCTTTGATTTGTTGAATGTTGCCGTCAAGCCTAGAAAGGGAGGTGCGTTGCTCTTCTTTCCTGCTTTTACTGATGGGGAATGTGCGTCTGATCCTAGGACGCTGCATACTGCTTCAGATGCAGTGGATGTGAAGTGGGTGACACAGCAGTGGGTGGCTGTTGGAGTGAAAGAAGGAGCAGGAATAGGAGGAGTAGGAGGACAGCAATCATCATCAGTAGTAGTGCCACAGAAACCATTTGAGGTGTTGTTGGAAGAGAAAAGGGGGGCAAAAGGAGGTAAAGGGAAGAAGAAACAAAAGGGAACTAGTACCAGTGTTAGTAAAAGTAAAGGTTTTGGGTCATAATGATCAAGATTGTGTAAAAATGCTTCAGGTCTGTCATTTTACATGACAATCTATTAATCAACCAAAGTCACCTTTCTCGCAGCTAGGAGCAGCCTTCCACCTATCCACTCCCTCTGCTATACTCCGTGCTCTTCTCATACCATTTTCCTGGCTTTCTGGTAATGAATCTAGCAGGAGAAATGAACAAATCACGATACTGTGGCTCTTCAGTCAGGAATTCAGGCACTTCATCGCTGCCTATACACACAATAGTACTACCACTACCAGTCATAAATACAGAGTCATATGCCAACTCTCCCTCCTTTTTATTATTACTATTACTATTATTATTAATATAATTACTTCTTCTGATAGTAACAGCTGCAAGTTTATCTTTAAGTTCCTTCAAAGCAGGCAATCTATCAAAAGCAGGCTGTTCCAAATCATTTACAGTAAGCAAGGGTGAAACTTCCCTAGATTGCTTTAAACCTTCCAAGAGGGCCTTGGGGTCTGCAGTAGATCTCCTCCCCAAATCAAGCGCTTTGAAAATCTCTGGCGTTGACAATCCTACGGGTGGTTTGACCAAAAGCATGGGGGTTGATAGTGGCAAGGGTGGCTGTACTTCTTCTACTACTTCTCCCCTGCCTGTGCAATAGGCAGCGCCCTGAGAGAAGAAGACTGAAATATCAGACCCAATGTCTCCGCTCCATGTCAGCAGGTCCTCAACGGAAGCTGGTCTTCCTGTAAGTTCATTAGCTGCCCATAATGCAGTGGCTGCATTTCCAGATCCTCCACCTAGACCTGCTCCGTGGGGTACTGTCTTTTGGAGGTCACATTTAAAGGTGGCTTTGATGCCAGTTTTGTTTCTGAAAAGGTTGAATGCCTTGATGACCAGGTTGGAAGCGTCGGTCGGAACATCGGGGACGTTGCATATGAGTTGGTCTGAGGTGGAAGAGCCTGATAGTTGTTGAAAAGACATGTTGTCGCCGAGATCTATGACGTGAAAGAGAGAGGCGAGGTCGTGGAAGCCGTCCTCCCGACGTCGGACAACTCGGAGGAAGACATTGATCTTTGAGGGGGAGAAGAGACGGAGAGAGTCGCCTGCTGCGCAGCGAATTTGTGTGATGTATCTTGATCTGTGTAGTTTGGGATGTGTGCAGCGGCATCTTGAGGATATCTGCTGATGTCTAAGTGTGTAGCTTTGCTTCATTTCAAATTAATTTGAACTCAAAGTGATGGTTATTAAGCTGCCGTATTATATTCTTTTGCTATTTGTATGTGTTCTAGATACTATACAGAGTCGTGATCTTGCACAATGCGTGTTTTGTATGGAGCCATATGAAAGAAATCCTCCTTCTTATCTCAACCATCGATGTCTCCCTCCGATCGTGGAGGTTAAACCCTTCATCTCGGCGCGACATTCAAATTTAAAATGATAATAACTGTCACAAACACATGCTAAAGAACGAATAACTGAGAAATTTTGAATGATGCAAGCGCAAACACTGATGCACTCGAAGATTAATACCTCTGATTATTTATTTTCCGAGCAGAAGCTCCATCCCAAGTCCTTGAAGCATCGGCATCATCGCTACTGTGTACAATGCACCAGTGAAACGAATAATTCTACACGACCAGAACGACAATCCCTTGAAGTATCATCCGTCGTCGTCAAGCCCGTCTTCCGCACCAAATTCTCCCCTTCCTCTCCACAGCAAGACCTCTCTCACACCGCATTAAACATAGCCTTCGTCTCAGAAAGTGGCATATGCAGAGGTCCCATAGCTTTAGCAGCCTTCCAACAGGCCTTAGCTTCATCGTCATCACCACACCTCTCCACAACACTATTAACAGCAGCAGCATTCAGCACCCAAGACTATGTCCTCGACCAACCCCCGCACCCCACAACCTTCTCCGCTGCCTCCTCTCTATCCCTCCCCCTCCCCCCAGACTACAAAGTACAACTATTCCAACCTGAAATCCACTCTGACCAGTATGACATCATCCTCACAATGGATGAATTCACTCTAGCAGACGTCCTCCGTGAAGTCTCCGTCCTTGATCTGGTTTCTTGTTCTGCCCAATATTGCCAAAAAGTACGACGACTAGGCGAGTGGAATGAAGACCTCATAGAAGCCAGGAAAAAAGCAGCTCTGAGGGCTGGAGTTAGAGGTACAGAGTCGTACTATGATATAGAGGATGGGCTATATAGCAATATGGGTGGAGATCAGGAGATGGATAAAGTGATGTATGCTGGGCAGCTGATTGTTGGGGCGTGTAGGGGATTGGTTGCATTCTTAGAGGAACAAATGGATAATGTTGTTGTTATTGAGAGTAAAGAAGAAGGTATAACACTCAGGGAGGTAGTTAAGGTCAAGTTGGCAGCAATGGAGGATGTTGATTGGATGAAACCACCAATGTTGAGTCCAAAAGGTTGGTAAAGGTGAATGTGGATGTGGATCGACTTAACAAAAACAATACAAAATGACTCTCTCTCTCTCTCTCTCTCTCTCTCTCTCTCTCTCTCTAATGTAATAACTATAAACTAAACTACTTCAAAGCATGCACTACTTGTATATTAAAAAAAAAACGTATATTAAAAAAACTATCATCATCAAAAGAGTATTTTAAAATACCCTTTTCCTTTTTCCCTCTTTCTCATTTCTCAAATCAAAATTGTGAAGCCTCAGTAGAGCCCTTGAGAGCCTGGGTAGAGCTGAGCCCACCAGTCACCACCTCAGTCACTGCATCAAAGTACCCAGTAGCTGCCTCTCTCTGATGTCTCACAGCAGTATACTTCCCAGCCACTGCTGCCTCAAATTCTTGCTGCTGCAGTTCACTGTAAGCAGCCATGCCGCGCTCAGCATACCCTCTAGCCAGCTGGTAGGCAGAGAAATTAAGAGCATGGTAGCCAGCCAAGGTGACAAACTGAAACTTGTATCCCAATGCTGCTATGTCTTTTTGGAAGGAAGCAATCTGCGCTTCGGACAGATGCTTACGCCAGTTGAAGGATGGGGAGCAGTTGTAGGCAAGCGGTTTGCCTGGGAATTGAGCGTGAATACCGGCTGCAAATTCCGCTGCATCTGCCAGATCTGGGGTGGAAGTTTCACACCAAATCAGGTCAGCATAAGGAGCATAGGCAAGACCTCTGGCGATTGCCAGTTTGACTCCTTCGTTTACTCTGAAGAAACCTTCTGGAGTGCGTTCACCGGTGCAAAAGGGGCGATCCCTCTCGTCAATATCAGATGTGAGTAGGTTGGCAGAGTGTGCATCAGTCCTGGCAATGAGAACCGTAGCAACACCTGCAACATCAGCTGCAAGTCTGGCAGCAATCAGGTTGCGTACAGCTTGTGCAGTTGGAACCAGCACCTTACCTCCAAGATGTCCACACTTCTTTTCGCTAGACAGCTGGTCTTCGAAATGAACAGCAGCAGCTCCTGACTCGATCAGATGACGGGTGAGTTCAAAGGCATTCAATGGTCCTCCAAATCCAGCTTCTGCATCCGCTATAATAGGAAGCATGTAATCCGTCTCAGGAGAGCCCTTTTCCGCACATTCAATCTGATCAGCACGCAGCAAGGCATTGTTGATGCGCTTTACTAGACGGGGGACTGAGTCTACAGGGTAGAGCGACTGATCGGGGTAGGTAGCATTGGCGGTGTTATTATCCGCTGCAACTTGCCAGCCAGAGAGATAGATTGCCTTGAGGCCTGCTTTTGCCATCTGGACAGCTTGGTTGCCAGATAAAGCTCCAAGGGCAGGGATGTAGGGTTCTGAGTGGAGGAGAGCCCAGAATTTGTCAGCACCGAGGCGGGCCAGGGAGTGTTCGACTTTGACGGAGCCCCTCAAACGGGAGACGGATTCAGAGGTGTAGGGACGAGTGATGCCTTCCCAACGGCCTGGAGGGGTAGGGATATCTGTGGTGGAAGGAGCATTTCCATTGGCTTGTCCGTTGGATGGAGACATGGTTTATTGGATGAGATGTGTATGATTGTGTTTTCGTATTTGTTGCTGGCTGTGTGAGTGGGAGAACAGGGGAGAAGGCAGCGGGAGGGGCAGGGGAGATGGGAGGAAAATGGTTAGTAATTGTGCAAGCGGGGATTGGATTTCCTAGCCATGAACGCGTATGGAGTTGCTTTGAGTAAGATGCGTGCTATAAAGAGTCAGCTAATGGCGGTCAGAACTTACGTTTTATTGGGTGGATTAGTCAATTGAATAATCTGGTTCCAGTAGCCTCGTTTTTGCAAAGTTTGGGAGCTTATATGAACCTAATGCGTGATATAAATTGATTAATATGTAGTGATGCTGCTTCCATGGCTCAATTTAGGCTATTTTTGGCAGAGGTTACTAAGGCGCCTACCTGGCATTTCGTTTCCTTTTTTTTGCATCCTTAAGACTGAGATCCTCACCATCTGCTACATTCAGTACATACATTCATGCCATAGGTATAACACAATCCGAAACGATGGTCTATCATCCTCAACATCTCATCGATATTGGTGGTACGCAAAGGTATGTCAAAAGTAAAATTGTTGGCAATGAATAGGAGACAAGTTGCTTATCGTTTTCAAAATGCGGTACCCATGCACCTCTTGTGTTAGCTAATCGTACGCATGGTAACCAGATGGACCGTACCGGAGCTCAAACCGTGCAACATCTCTCCCTTTTTCAATACCCACCCAACGACTGCCACTCACCTCTCCCTCCTTCCTTCCTTCTTCCTCACTTACTTATGCGGTTTCAGCAGCAACAACAGCAATAGCCCCTCAATATCTCACCAACAAACCAAAACAACAATGAAGAACCCTACCCTAACCAAAACAACAATGAAGCCAACACAAACTTTCCAAGACACCACCACCAATGTTCAAATAGTCGCAGTCAGTCCAGCAGTCAAGGCCATTGCCGGCAGCTTGGGAGGCATTGTAGAAGCTTGCACCCTCCAACCTATCGATGTCATCAAAACCCGTCTCCAACTAGACAAGAGCGGCCGTTATACCGGCATGGTCAACTGCGGAAAAACTGTAGCCACTGAAGAAGGCACCAAAGCTCTGTGGAAAGGACTCACCCCATTTGTAGGCCAGCTCACTTTAAAGTACGCCCTCAGAATGGGAAGCAATGCCTTCTTTTTAGAAATGCTTCGAGACGATCAAGGCAGATTGACCACCTCTGCTCGTCTGGGTGCTGGGCTAGGAGCAGGAGTGACAGAAGCACTCGTAGTGGTAACACCGTTTGAGGTGATCAAAACACGTCTGCAGCAACAACGAGGGACAGACAAGGCTCTGTTAAAATATAGAGGACCAGTTCACACTGCTATGACTGTAGTAAGAGAAGAAGGCACCATGGCACTATGGAAGGGAGCTACTGCTACCACTATTAGACAAGGAAGCAATCAAATGGCTTTATTCTGGGGAAAAGCAGTATGTGATTCTGCTATTTGGGGCAAAGTTGACGGTGACGGAATGATGCTCACCCCCTATCAGTCGGCAGCTTCCGGATTCATTGCAGCTACTATTGGCCCCCTACTAAACAACCCATTCGATGTAGTAAAGACAAGGATGCAAGCAGCTTCCAAGGGTGGTCAGGCGCAGTATAGTGGGTTTGTGAATTGTTTGGTGACGATAGCAAAGACAGAGGGGGTGGGGGCGCTGTGGAAGGGGCTGGTTCCTAGGCTAGCTAGAACGCCACCTGGACAGGCCATTGTGTGGGCTGTGAGTGATCAAATTACGGGGTATCTGGAAAGTCAGAGACGGGATGCTGCCGCTGCTGCTACTGGCCTTGCTTAGTAGTTGCAGCACTCCTCCTAGTGGGGAAAGGAGGAAAGTAGTAGAGATGCCTGGAAAGAGAAAGAAAGAGAGAAAGTGCTGATGCACCCCTCTTTGTACATATTTTTGTGGTCCCATTTTTTGTGTGTGTGCCTGATTTGGTTTGATTTGATTAGGTAGGTAGACTATAATGATTGATATTTTGGGCTTGTTTCTGCTACGGTAGTTTGATTTAATGACAAACAAACTATATTCAATTACATAAATTAATGTTTCACTGGTTTCAAAGGAGGAGCTCTAAGTTTAGCAAGGTCTATATCAGCATCTTGTTCTTCATCCATGTCGCCTACTGCTGCAACATTATCGCCCCTGACGACGTATAATCCCAACGGTACTTTATCCACTCCTGCTGATCTTGAGAATACTCTTTCGTGGCATTCGTCTAATATTAAGTTGGTAGCTTGGTCAAATCCTCTAAGTGTGCCGACAATTGTGCGGCCATCGTTTGTTATAACCATCACCGTCGCT
>Ga0114919_10000811_pt1 | contig 24819 bp, 29 predicted proteins | sample BlataG_FD_88682 | JGI IMG/M metagenome (GOLD analysis project Ga0114919, IMG submission 88682) | Deep subsurface microbial communities from Black Sea to uncover new lineages of life (NeLLi) - Black_00105 metaG | ecosystem: Environmental > Aquatic > Marine > Oceanic > Sediment | place: Atlantic... | reverse complement strand
GGACCTGCGACCGTACTCAGCGGTGACCTGAAGTCGACCGATGAGGAAGTCGTGCCAGTGAGCGGCTCAGTCCCGATCATAAAGCTCGAAAGGGGGCAACGCCTCGAGCTGACCGCAATTGCGCGTTTGGGGCCGGGCAAGGAGCACGCTAAGTGGCAACCTGGGGTAATCGCGTACAAGTATATGTCGGTGTTCGAGCTCGACGAGAAAGCGTGCGATGGGTGCGGTGACTGCGTCAAGGCGTGCCCGGCCAACATCATCGAGCTCGTCGAGGAAAAGCCAAAAATCACCGATATAACGCTATGCACGATGTGCAGGGGCTGCGCCGAGGCCTGCCCGCCCAAAGCGATCCGGATAGGGAGCGACCCCACGAAGTTCATCTTCCGCATCGAGTCGGCGGGAGGCATGCCGCCCGAACAGATTCTCCTCAAGGCGATGGGGATCCTCGGGGACAAGCTCGATGAATTCTCGAAGCAAGTTAAGAAACTCTAAATAGCTTAAAACCTTTACAACACATAATTTTGTTTTGGCGCGGGGGTGGCCGAGTCTGGTCAAAGGTCCAAACGGCCGACCAAAGGTGCCAGCTTGAGGGGCTGGTCCCGCAGGGGTTCGCGGGTTCAAATCCCGTCCCCCGCACCACGTTTTCGGCAAAGGGAGCGTTCTCCGTGAGCGAGGTTGGCGATTACCTCAGCATGTTTGTGATAGCCTATGAATCAGATGGGGAAGGTTTCGAGTCCCTTGTGCAGGAGGCGCTGGCTGGAGCTGTTGTGGCATGGCGCCCTGAAGTGGGGCTACTTTCTGCAATCTTCCAAGTGGACCTTGCTCAGATTATCGGCAGGTTACTGGGCAGTGAGGATGATCTTGTAGGCTCCTACGAACACACGTGGTATAAAGTGAACTCTTGGGGGGCTGGAACACACTACGAAGAGGACCAGAATTTAAGGCTTTGGTTCACTATAACGCTGCGGCGGGCGGTCAAGGAAGAACACCCTTAAAAATGACGCGCATATGATTTTCTTAAGAAAGCGCCCGCAGGTTTGCTTTATCATATATCCGCTTCAACCGTTCGGGACCAAAGTCCGTGTAGTGCCGCCAAGATTGACTCAGACTCGACGGCAAAACGTGCCAAAAACCAAGCAGATAATCAACGCTTTTTCTTTTTCGACTTTTTCTTCTTTCGCATCATAGATTTCACCATTGGAACATGTTCTGAGAAGATAAAAGACTTTACCATAAGTTCATCACCTTGGCGTCAACAACCTCGTCGATTTTCGCGCACCTTTACACGAGAACCTTCAACCCCGCGTTGTCGTAGATCCGCTTCAGCCTTTCAGGACTGAAATCCGTGTAGTGCCTCGCCAACACGCTTCTGGGAACCCGTCCGCAGAACGCGTCCACGTATCTGTCCGCAACGCCCAACTCGCCCATCTCGGAGCAGAACCAGTCGCGGAGGACCTGCGGGGTTATGTCGATGCCTGTTTGCTCCCGCGCCTGCTGAAAAGCCCGCTCGGCTTGGCTCTTGGACGGAAAGAGGCGGGCGTTGTTGTCAAAATTGGCCCTGCGAAGATAGCGCTTCAACTCGCGCTCGGCCTCGTCGTTGTAAAAACTCACCCACGTGCGTTTCGTGCTTGAGCCGCCGCTGTTCGGCATTAGCATCCGTTTCTCAAGGTCGACGTCGGCAAGCCTGAGGTCGAGGATTTCGTTCCGTCTCCTCCCCGAAGTCGCATAAAGCAAGAACAGGGCACGATAGCATGAAATGAGATATTTGCGCTGGTCCTTGAACGGAGGCTTGAGGGCGCGGTAGAACTTACGAAGTTGCTCGTGGGTGGGCACTTGCTTCGGCGCAAAGGGGAACTGGGGAAACTTAAACCCTTCCGCGATGCCCGTGCCAAGAAAATGAATGTAGAACACGCGCAGCGCCTTTAGGATGTTTGCGTAATGGTATGGGCCCGCATCCTTGAACCGCGCAAGGTAATCGCGCAGGTCATCGTGAGTGAGTTCGCAGAGCGGCTTTGAAACGGCTTCACGGAGTTGCCTGAGTTTGCGCAAGTGCTCCTTTATCGTCCGGGGCTTGAGCCGTCGGTCAACCTCGCAGAACTTTTTGAACTCTTCAAGCACCTTATCGGCTGGAATGCTTGAGGGGCTGGTCCCGTAGGGGTTCGCGGGTTCAAATCCCGTCCCCCGCACCACAGGTTAAAAATGGCTGACGCACATATTTGAAATGAAAAGATAGAGGTTAAAAAATGCAAAAAGAAAAAATTAAAAAAATTGTTAGGAAAAGATATTCAAAAATAGCTAAAGAAGGCACCAGTTGTTGCCCTACTTGTGGTCCATGCGGAATTAATGTAATGGAACAAGCGAAAAATATCGGTTATTCTGAAGACGAACTTGGAAACATCCCGGAATCTGCTATCATGGGTTTGGGGTGTGGCAACCCAACAGCATTAGCGGATTTGAAAAAAGGAGAAACGGTCTTGGATTTGGGGGCGGGTGCAGGAATTGATGTATTTTTGGCTGCAAATAAAGTAGGATCAGGGGGCCACGTTGTTGGAATTGATATGACGGAAGAAATGGTTAAAAGAGCCAATGAAATAGCAAAAAACTATGGATATAAAAATGTGGAATTCAGAGTTGGAGAAATTGAAAATTTGCCTCTTGAAGATAACTCGGTTGATGTAATTATCAGTAACTGCGTCATCAATCTTTCTCCAGATAAATTACGAACATATCAAGAAGCGTGCAGAGTTTTAAAACCAGGTGGAAGAATTTTGATTTCCGATTTAGTTACAGAGGGTGAATTACCAGAAGACATTAGAAAAAACTTTGATGCTTGGGCTGGATGTATTGCCGGAGCATTAAAGAAAAAAGAGTATTTAGACACAATAAAGAAAGCAGGGTTTAGAGATGTCAATATTGTTTCTCAAAACACATTTTGTGAACCTGGGTTAGATGACAGATTGGCTGGAAAAATCACAAGTGTCAAAGTAAAAGCACATAAATCGTGAAAGGCAAAATTAGCTAGATTTTGAAGTGATTTCCGAAAGGGTTTTGGAAGGTACAAATTTAGGTTCAAACCCTTGATACCGCACCATAGGTTAAAAATGCCGGCGCACTATTACGTTTCAAACCAGAGATTTTTAAAATTGCAACCACCAGCAAGCTTGGGATTAAATGATCGAAGCAATAGCTCAGTTTCCAATTGGTTTTGTTATAGCGCTATCCGGAGCCCTAATACCTGGCCCCATGTTGGCGTATGTCACGACGAAGACATTATCCAGCGACGCTAGGACTGGTACCTTTGCTGCAATTGGCCATATCATGGTCGAGCTTGGGATACTTCTACTCGTCGCCCTGGGCCTTGGTTACCTGCTAAGGGAGCAGGGTTTCCAAGCCGTGGTTGGCGTCCTAGGAGGTATATTGCTCTTGATATTCGGGGCATTCAACCTCTCACGGATCGGAAAGATCACGGAGCCCCGACCAAGTGCGGAATTGAAACATCATCCTATTGTAGGGGGTGTACTTTTCAGCACAATTTTGAATCCAAGCGTCTTCCTCTGGTGGACGACGATCGGCGTGGTGATGCTCATGCAGGCATATTTGGTGGCGGCCTTAGCCGGAGTTGGGTTTTGGTTGGCTGGACATTTTCTCGCCGACCTAAGCTGGTTCTCGCTCGTCTCGTACTCAGTGGCGAAAGGGAAGTGGCCGATAGGCACAAGGAGCTACAAAGCCATTCTAGTCGCATGCGGGTGCATATTGCTTGGCTTTGGAATCATCTTCATCTATAAATTCGCGCCACTCTTGGTCTGAATCATCACAATGTCGCGAAAGGATTTTTATTTTTCTCACCCGGGGCTTTGCACAATAATTGCAGAAAATGAGGCCGAGAGGTTCGAATCGGAGTTTCATTCCCATCCCCCGCACCACAGGCATTCAAAAGCAGTCTGGGCATTTTTAGAGGTGATTTTCCGGGAAGGTTCTGGAGGACAAATCTAGGTTCAAACTTCTAATATCGCACCAGAGGTTTTACATAATGGTTATCCCCCGTTATTGGCGGAGGATGACATGGCCGAGATAACATTCAAAGTGAGGAAACCCCACGGCTGGAACTGGCTCAAGGACGATTATTTCAAGCGCTTCGAGAAGGACGATGAACTTCGCGACCGAGTTTCAGAGCTCGTGTATCAGTTCATACGCGAACGCATCGAAACAGCGGAGAAAGAGGAAGAGGAAAAGCCTGGGGAAGAACCCACTTAGACGCCGGACCTCGCGACAAAGCAAGCCTAAATACAGGCCTCACTAATTTTTAGATGTGGCCAGGGTAGTGTAGTCTGGTTAACATCCGGGACTGTGGCGAGTCCTCTCGCAGATATCCCGTGAGTCGGGTTCAAATCCCGGCCCTGGCCCCTCCCTTGCAAACGACTTAAGAGCTGGGGAACAAGATTTCGTTTGGCATGCCGATGACCCGTCCCTACGTGATCCTCAATGCTGCGATGACGCTCGACGGCAAGATCGCGACCATTGCCGGGGACAGCCGAATCTCGTGCGAGGCCGACCTCGACCGCGTCCACGAGCTCCGTGCAAGCGTCGATGCTGTTATGGTGGGGGTTGGCACGGTACTGGCCGACAACCCATCGCTGACCGTGCGACGGGCGCGAGGCAAGAGCCCCACAAGGGTCGTCATCGACAGCTTCGCCAAAACTCCTCTAGACGCCAAGGTCCTCGACAACTCGGCCCCTACGGTTATCGCTTCGACTAAAAGCGCCTCTAAGCAAAGGCTACAGAAGCTGTGCGCGACAGGCGCGAAGATCATCGTCGCTGGTGAAAAGGAGGTGAACCTGCACAGGCTGCTCGAAAAACTTCGCTCGGCGGGAGTGCGCAAGCTCCTGCTCGAGGGCGGCTCGACCCTCAACTGGAGCATGCTCAATAAAGGTTTGGTCGATGAAGTTCGGGTGGCAGTAGCCCCGCGAATAGTGGGTGGGACCACGGCGAAAACATTAGTTGGCGGCGCGGGTTTTGGCGAGGTCCGAAGGGGAGTTGGACTCGAACTCAAGAAGGTCACAAAAGTTGGTAAAAACCTCCTCCTCACCTACCAGGTTAAGGGTGGAAAGGGTGCTAAAAAAGCTGGATGACCGTCTCTTCCTCATAGGCGTCGCACACGTGCTGCCGAAGAGCACGGTGGAAGTCGGACACGTCATCGCGGAGGAGAAACCTGATATCGTCGCTGTTGAACTATGTCCCACTCGCTACCTAGCGCTCACCCGTGGCCTCAAACGACCGAGCATACTTGAAGTCATGCGCGCCGGGGGGGTCAAACTATCACTGCTCAACAGCCTGCTCTACCTCCTCCAGAAAAAGTTCTCGCGCCAGACGGGTATGCCTGCGGGAGAGGAGATGTTGGTCGCGATCAGGCAAGCTCAGAAGATCGGCGCACGGGTGGAGCTGATCGACCGAGACATCAGCATAACTTTACAACGGCTCATCGATCGCATGCCCTGGTGGGAAAGGCTCAGGCTGGTCGCGGAGCTCCTGCTGGGCCTCCTTCCATTTGGAAAGCGCGTGGAGCTTGAGCGGCTCACCGACGACCAAATCGTCACTTACTTGCTGCACGAACTGAAGCTGGCCTCACCGACCGCCTACCAGGTGTTGATCAGGGAGCGTGATGCCTACATGGCCTCAAGGGTTGCGATGCTCCTGTCCGCGAGCACCGGCAAAGTGGCATGTGTGGTGGGCGCTGGGCACGTGCCCGGCATCTATGAGCGGCTTAGCAGGGGGATTTCTGGGAGTTGGAGGATGAGCACAGAGTACAGTGTCGGTTAGAATGTTGCTGCTCATTTGATTGTAAGTCCAAGTCCACCCGATTTCGTTCGCGGGAACTTCGATATCTAGCAAGCTTTTTAAAGAAGTTGTGAAAAATTCACGTGGAGCTGAGTAAGTGGAAGCGCAAACGCTAGAAAAGTTAAAGCAAATGCTGAACGTCCCGATAGACAAAGTTGAGGAAAAAGGGGAGGAGCTCGTCGTCTACGTGCCGAAGGGGCAAGCCGCTAGGGCAATAGGCGCCGGTGGTTCTCTCATTCGATCGGCTGAGCTCATCCTCAAGCGAAAACTCACCATTAAAGAATCACCGTGACCTGAATGGTCCGTTTTACCGAGATCGAGTTGCGCCATATCTCAATCTCCGTTCTTGCGCTTGTGATTGCTGTCTCAGGAATCGGATTTCTCCCTCTCGAGGATGTAGGGTACCGGATTGCCGTGATATCGATACCTTTGGCCCTAGGCTTCACCGCTCACGAACTGGTTCATAAATTTGTTGCGGTTCGATATGGCTACTTCGCGGTTTACCGAATGTGGACGATGGGCTTAGCATTTGCGCTCCTCGTCGGCTTAGCCTCCGGAGGCAGGTTCTTGTTCGCGGCTCCCGGGGCAGTCATGATCTTATCACCATATTTTACCCGACATCAGGGCGGGCTAATCGGGTTGGCAGGACCGGCTACGAACATCGTGATTGCCGGCTGCTTCTTCCCCTTGAGTTACTTCTCAGGCCTGATCGGCGATATAGGATTATGGGGCGCGCTTATCAACCTCTGGCTAGCATTTTTCAACTTGCTACCCTTCCCACCACTAGACGGAGAAAAAGTCTTCTTGTGGAGCCCCGCGGCGTGGGCGGCAATTGAGGTACCCGTGCTCGTGTCCATGGTAATGTTATTGATGTTATTTTAGGTAAATTTTTAAACGTCGCCAGAGAAGGGGTGGTGAGGTGAGCAATTGGTACAAGCGTATATTTTGATAACTGCTGCGATAGGCAAAGTCAGACAGGTTTCGAAAGAACTCGAGGGACTTCGAGGGGTGAGAACGGTGCACGTGGTCACGGGGCCCTACGACCTCGTTGTTTTCGTCGAGGCCAAAGATCTTAGCACCCTGACCAACACGGTCGTCGAAGGAATCCACAAGATCAAGGGAGTCGTCGATACGAACACGGCGATCGTTGTTGAGCTTTAGGGATGGTAGCCCCGCCCGGAACTTCGTCGGCTAAATCGATTTCGAACCGGGGTCGACGGATCCAGATTGCGGTCCTAACGACGTCCGCCAGGATTGGCCTTTAGGCCCAGCACTGCTGGTCTACCCCACGGGGCTACCAAGTATTAATTACTCCCTCTAATAAAATCGCCTTTTGTGGTTGTGAAAAGCCAATAATTTTGGGCGTAATCATAAAAGAATTAACTCAATTCTCTTAACAGCGTTTCAATTTGGTTTATCGCTTTTTGGAGTTTAGCTGTGTTCTCGAAAAAATCTTTCTCTAGAATGGTATAGATAAGTGTGCGTGGGACTAATAGACCCATATGGCCCAGAACATAACCAATATCTGAAAGTTCATAAAGTATCGGAGAGCGCCACCATAATTTGTCCTGCCCCACCCTTGCTAATAATCTACCCTCATATCCTTCTGGCTTGCTTGCTATTTCCTCTAACTCGGTTTTTATCATAATAAGTCGGCCTTTCGCGCATTCTTTATCAAACTTTATGCGACCTATACGGTGTTCCGATTGTTGGGTTATCCATGTAAGAAATGAAATAATTAAAGTCAGTGCAACCATTGCTAACAGAATTAGTTGAAGGAGATCCATTGAATCACCTAAATATCCTATTTGCCATATTATTCTTCAGCACGTTACATGTAATATTTCCTTACGAGCTCCCGAGGTGTCTCTGGGAACACGAGAATCTTCCGATTACCTAAGGAAGTTAAACAGTTGCTATCCGACCAGCCGTCCGCGTGCGCAAAATGGACTGAACGACGAAGAACGCCAACAGGAGTAAAACGTAAACGAGGATGAGGCTGGACAGTACCTGAACATCTGCACCCCTGCCTATCGCGTCCGGCACCCACTTCAGGAAGAGGTTGAAAAGACTGAACAGCGGGAATGTAAAAATGTGCAGTAAAAGTGCGAGATTTGGATTTGCGCTGAAAACCAAGTAAAGCACAAGGGCACCTAGACCGAGCAGTGCGTAGCTCGCAAGGAATAAAGCGTTGACCTCTGACTGGATTCCCCTTAGGGACAAACTGAAGATGATGTACAATACGCCCAAAGCTTCGCCGAATGCTATATCAACCATAAGTTGGGGCTTGGGGAGGGCGCGCGGTAGCATTTGACCACATTTTAAGGAGAGCGGAATCCGTATTAATTAACGTGGTCTCATGGCGCGCCGGAGGGCTAGGAGAAGGGAAAGATCCTTCTTGGCCAGCTTCCTCGCGATCTCGTTCTTCCTAGGGCTACTGCTCGGAGCCGTGCTCGTTTCAACATGGATGAATGAGCTGCCCGCCCTCCAGCTTGCGGAGGGCGAGAACTACACCCGCTCCATCACGATTGTCGGGATTGAAAAGAGCACCGGAGAGGGAATGCTCGCAACTCTGAAAGTGGGACTGATAGCCGGCCAAGGCCGCCTCTTGATAAATGTGCCGCCGTGGGAGAACGAAGATACTCAGGAATCATTTTTCGATGCTAGGGACGCCGCCGAGCACTGGTCGATTTTAGAGACGGGCCAAAGCTTGGAGCAGGTCGATGTTATCATCTCCCTCGAAAATCTCTCCGAGGGAACCACGATCGCCGGGCCCTCGGCTAGCGCTGCGATGGCTGTAGCACTCGTCGCGATGATCCACGCTAGCAAAAATATCGAACCTAACCAAGTGCGACAAGATGTGGTGGTGAGTGCGTCCATTGGTTCCACGGGCGTACTGATGCCCGTTGGAGGAATCAAAACAAAGTATGAAGAGGTTCGAGCTGGTGGGTTTAGTCTTTTCATTGTGGCCTCGACCCAGGGCGGGCGCCTGCCGAACTATCCTGACATCCAAGTGGAAAAGGTCCGGAACCTCCACGAGCTCGTCACCCGCGAGGACTTGATCTTGATCGGCTCGTGATGGGCGATTTCTTTTGCCTATGAAGACCAACTTGCAGTAGCTGTAGCTTGAACGAAATGGTAGCCCGGGGCGGAACTTCGGTCGACCCGTCGACATTCGAATTCGGCAGGATTTTCCCTTCCACCGTCGCGGGCTCCAAAGGCCCGCAGGATTTTGTGGGGGGTTTAACCCCTGACCATTGGGCCCATTTATCACTGGTCTACCCCACCGGGCTACCAAATGAGTGTATTCGTGAATGCTTTAATCAGTTTTCAAACACCACCCAAACTTACTTAAAACTGACCACCGAGGTTTCCTCCGGAGGTTAGGGCTTGAAGCTGAAGCTCTTGCGCGCCGATCTTTCTTCAGGCTCGATGCGGGACGAATTTGTGGATGAAGACGAGGTTAAATTATTCATTGGCGGCCGCGGTTTGGGAGTAAAAATTCTCATCGAAGAACTCAAACCCGGCACTGATCCCCTCGAGCCCGAAAACAAGCTGCTCTTCATGACGGGCCCCGCCACCGGAACAGCGTTTCCAACGAGCAGCAAATTTCACGTCATCACCAAGTCACCCCAAACTGGTGGAATCGGGGGGACCGACTGCGGTGGCACTTTCGGCCCGGAGCTCAGGTTTGCGGGCTATGATGGTGTAATCATCGAGGGTAAGGCGGCCGAGCCAGTTTACCTATGGATACGCGAGGGAGAGGCGGAGATCCGACCTGCCGGACGGTTGTGGGGAAAGAGCACCTGGGACACCGAAGACTGCATCCGCAAGGAACTCAAGGACCCTGACATCAAGATCGCCTCGATCGGCCCCGCTGGGGAGAACCTCGTGTCGTGCGCCGCAATCATCAACGACAAACATTACGCAGCCGGCAGGACCGCGGCTGGAGCCGTGATGGGGTCGAAACGGCTCAAGGCAATCGTCGTGCGGGGAAGTAAAAGACCACCTGTTGCAGACGAGACGAAACTCAAGGAAGCCGTCCAGAGGGCGTTAAAGATGCTGAAGGAAAGCCGAATCACTGGACACGACCTGCCCACCTACGGCACGGCCATCACGGTGGGCTCCATCAACGAGCACGGCCTCTTTCCCACCCGAAACTTCCAAACGGGCGTTTTCCCGACCGCGGAAAAAATCAGCGGTGAAACCCTTGCCAAGACAATACTAATAAAGAGCAAGGGATGCTGGGGATGCCCGATTAATTGTAGCCGCGTAATTCGCGTTACCCAATCGCCCTATCAGGTCGAGGGTGAGGGACCCGATTACGATGAGATCTGGGCGCTAGGAGCCCAGTGCTACATCGATGACCTGAATGTTATAGCCAAGGCCAATAATCTCTGCGACGAGCTGGGCATGGATCCAATCTCCTATGGCAACACCGTGGGCTGCGCGATGGAGCTCAGCGAGCGCGGTAAGATCTCGAAGGAAAAGCTTGGCGGGCTCGAGCTGAAGTTTGGCAACCCACAAGCGATCGTCGAGCTCACTTGGCGGACGGCTTATCGCATAGGATTTGGAAACGACATCGCGCTCGGGGCGAAGCGCCTCGCGGAGAAATACGGCGCCCCCGAGTTGGCGATGCATGTGAAGGGACTCGAGCTCCCTGCCTATGATCCGCGGGGTGCCCAAGGGCAGGGGCTGGCGTACGCGACCTCAAATCGCGGCGGCTGCCACCTCGGAGCCTGCATGATTGGTCCAGAAATCTTTGGCGTGCCCCAGCAGCTCAATCGCTTCGCCACTGAAGGGAAGGCGCAGTGGGTGAAAAAGCTTCAAGACTTATTCGCCATCTGTGACTCAGCCGTCTTTTGTAATTTTGCAACCTTCGCCATCTGGGTGCCTGAAATTGTGGAGATGCTTAACGCGATAACCGGGTGGGGGTGGTCGCCCGATGAGCTGTTGAAGGTCGGTGATCGCATCTACACCCTCGAGCGGCTCTTCATCAGCCGCGAGGGCTTTGGCCGCAAGGACGACACGCTACCCAAGCGTTTGCTCGAGGAACCGATGCCCGATGGCCCATCTAAAGGTCACGTGGTTAAGCTGGGAGCGATGCTCGACGAGTACTACGCCCTGCGCGGGTGGAAGGATGGCAAACCTACCCCCCAAAAGCTTAAGGAACTCGGCTTGAGCAGGTATGCGTAAACCTTGCCTACTTGTACCAGTCTAAGCTTTGGGTAATGTAATCGATGAAAGAGTTAAAGAACTCCTTACTTTCTTCCCCCATTCGCGTTTGCTCGATCAACTCTTTTGCCTTCTTCGCGTGTTTTGAGGACTCCTCCTTCGCGGCATCCAGAGCCCCTGTTTTCCTTATCATCTCACGCATCGTTTCTAGATCATTTGGAGTTATCCTGCCCCCTCCGATTATGCCATTGATTATCCTCAGCTCATTGGGTTCCGCTAGCCGAAGTGCGTATATCAAGTGAAGGGGCTTCTTACCTCTAGCGATATCCCTGCCTGGCGGTCGGCCGTACTGCTGCTCGGTTGCGAAGGTATCTATGATGTCGTCTTGGATGTCGAATGCGTAGCCGATATTTGTCGCGACCCCCTCCAAAGCCTGCAAATCCTCTTCCGGCGCACCAGCTAGAATGGCGCCCATCAAAATCGTGGCCCTAAACAAAGATGCCGCCCTCCTAGATGCCATGACGTACCATTCCTCGACATCTGGCTCCTTGTGCTCGAAAAGAAGATCGATGACTTGGCTTTCGTTCACCCCGCGATAATCCTCGGCAAGCAATTCAACCGCCCGATGCAGCACCTCCCCGCTGAATCCCGAGTTCAAGATGACATCGAGCGAGAGCGCATACGATGCATCGCCCATGAAGACGGCAATGCCCTCTCCAAACTTCGAATCGTGGCCCTCCGAAAAGAGCTTGTGGAAGGATTTCCCGCCCCTTCGGATCTCATCCCCATCGACCAAGTCGTCATGGAGCAGGATGCAATGCCTGAAAAGCTCTATTCCCACACAGACGTTGAGGATTTTCTCGTCCACCTCCCCCGTATAACCTTTGTAGGTCAGGAGGGTGCTGCACGAAGCCAGCCTCTTCCCCCTTCGGAGCACGTATTCCTCGAGGTTTTCATAAGTCTTCAGCATGAATGGGTGGTACTTCGCTGCCTTCGCCTTCAGCAATTCGAGGTGATCCTTCACCTTACGGTCGACGAGTTCGGTATACTGATCTAATAGGTCTTCCCAAGTCATTCGACTCGGTGCACTGTTGTTCTTCAACGTCTTAAAATACGGAGGTTTTTTGGGCTTTAAGTGGCGGGCCCGGAGGGATTCGCACCTAAAAAGGGGCGAGTCCCGAATTTCTTCGGATGAGGGGATTCGCGCACCTTTTTACTATTAAAACCTAGCACCCGATCTTTGAAGTCTTGTTAGCCTCCGGGTACTCTTGACCCCGTGACTCGACCCGATCCGGTTTGCTCCGGCAGCTATCATCCATAAGGCGCCCTAAAGTCCTACCATTTCCACTCCGTCTGTGTAAAATACTTTTGGACCCGTTTCTGAGGGAATGAGCTCAAAGATACGGATGTGAAAATCAGATGTTCCCTTCAAAGACAGCACATTCGATGTTGTCAATGCGAGTTCGGTTGGAAGCTAAGCGGTCCAGCTGATTCATTTTGAGCCTTCAAAACTCAACCCACGGTGCATCACCCGGCGCTCAGAAATGCTCTCTCAGCTTCTCGAAGAACCCCTTGCAAGTATCCACTTTTTTCTCGGCTAGGAGTTCCGTCAATTGCTTCTCCTGACTCTCCGAAATCTTCTCTGGTATTCTCACAATGACCTTGATGAACTGATCCCCGAACTTGTTTGAGTTAATGTGGGGCATACCTTGGCCCCTCAACCTGAACACGGTGTGGCTTTGCGTCCCCCTCGGAATCTTGAGCCTTGCTTTCCCTGTGATCGTCGGGACTTCTATTTCGCCACCCAAGATCGCCGTACCTATGTCTATTGAGGTCTTGCAAAACAGATCACTCTCATGGCGGTCAAATATTTCGTGACCCTTTACGTTTACGACCATAAAAAGGTCTCCCGGCGGGCCTCCGTTTTCCCCTAGGCCTCCCTCGCCAGCGACCCTGAGATACTGCCCGTCATTAATACCTCTCGGCACCCTAACCTCAATTTTCTTTACCTTTCTCACCTTGCCTTCGCCGTTGCAAGTCTCGCAGCGCTTGGTCGCAATCTTGCCTCTTCCGCCGCACTTGCCACAGGGACTGATGTTGACGATCTGCGCGAAGGCGCTCCTCTGAACCCTTCTAATCTCGCCGGTCCCGTTGCAGGCGCTGCAGTCTTTCAAGTAGCCCGGCTTGGCGCCGGTCCCTCCGCACATGGAACAAGGCACGAAGTTTGGCACGTTTATTTTAGTCGTGAGGCCACGATAGGCGTCCTCGAGCGAGATCTCGATGTCATACCTGAAGTCGGCGCCCTCCCTAGCTCTTGTCTCTCTCCCGAAGCCGGAGAAGATATCACCGAAGCCGAAGTTTCTGAAAAGGTCCTCAAAGCTGAAGCTCCTAAACCCGGCTAGGTCCTCCGGCTTAAACGCGGCGTGGCCGAACTGGTCGTACTGCGACTTCTTCTCCGGATCGTTAAGAACCTGAAAGGCCTCGTTTATCTCCTTGAAATTCTCCTCGGCCGCCTTGTCGCCTGGGTTCACGTCCGGGTGGTATTTCCGGGCCAGTTGCTTGAAGGCCCGCTTTATGTCATCCTGAGAGGCCGTCCTGCCGACCCCCAGGACTTCGTAATAGTCCCTTTTCTTCATCATAATAATTTATAATATCCGCAGGTTAGGCTACTTCTCCTCGTCGACCTTAAAATCAGCATCTACTACGTTCTCGCGGTCTTCTCTAGTCCTCTCCTCTCCTTCATCGGTTTTACCCGAGCCGGAATTTTGCTTTCCCTGCTCTTCAGCCTGTTTTTTCGTCGCTCCTTGGTAGATGGAAGCTCCGGCCTCCTGCAGGACCTTTTGAAGCTTTTCTGTATCCTGTTTGATCTTGTTCAGGTCCTTGCCTTGGAGCGAGGCCTTCGTCTCCTTCAGCGCAGACTCTATCTTCTCCTTTTGCTCCCTGCTCAGCTTGTCTCCTAGTTCCGAGACGGTCTTCTCCGTGGTGTAGATCAGAGAGTCGGCGTTGTTCCTGACCTCTGCCTCTTCCCTCCTCTTCTTGTCCTCTTCCTCGTGCTCTTTGGCCTGATTGATCATCCTTTCGACCTCATTTTTGGGCAACTTGGTCGAGGCTGTGATGGTCATCTTCTGCTCCTTGCCTGTGCCCAAGTCCTTCGCCGAGACGTTGAGGATGCCCGAGGCATCGATATCAAAAGTGACCTCTATCTGCGGAACTCCGCGAGGGGCGGGTGGTATGCCAAGCAAGTTGAATTGGCCTAGGCTCACGTTGTCCGCGGCCATCTGCCTCTCGCCCTGCAAAACGTGCACGGTCACAGCGGTCTGGAAGTCGGACGCCGTTGAGAATATCTGACTTTTCTTTGTCGGGATAGTGGTGTTCCTTTCGATTAGCGACGTAATGACACCGCCCAAAGTCTCTATGCCCAAGGTCAAAGGCGTGACATCGAGCAGGACCATATCCTTAATGTCTCCTGATAGAATGGCTCCCTGTATCGCGGCCCCGATCGCCACGCACTCCATGGGGTCGACGCCGCGCTCGACCTTCTTGCCGATCCTCTCCTCTATGAACTTCTGAACTACTGGCATCCTGGTTGGTCCACCGACGAGGATTACCCTCTTGATATCATCCCGCGTTAGCTTGGCGTCGGCGAGTGCCTGCTCCACTGGAGGGATGCACCTTTCTATTATGGGACCAACCAACTGTTCTAGCTTGGCTCTGGTCAGCTTGAGAGAGAGGTGCTTCGGTCCCTCCCTGTCCGCTGTTACGTAGGGTAGGTTGATGTCTGTCTCTATGACCGTGGACAGCTCTATCTTCGCCTTCTCAGCGGCTTCCCTCACCCTCTGGGTGGCCATCCTATCCTTCCTCAGGTCAAGGCCCTCCTGCTTCTTGAACTCGTCGCACACCCAGTCTACTATCGCGTTGTCCATGTCCGTGCCGCCCAGCTGCGTATCCCCAGAGGTTGACAGAACGGTGAACGTGCCTTCGCCGAATTCCATGAGAGTGACGTCGAGGGTACCGCCGCCAAGGTCGAAGACGAGTATCTTGTACTCCCCCTCCTTCTCCAGGCCGTAAGCCATGGAGGCGGCCGTAGGCTCGTTGACAAGCCGCACAACCTCCAAGCCAGCGATTACGCCGGCATCCTTCGTTGCCGTCCGCTGGTTGTCGTTAAAGTAGGCAGGGACGGTTATGACCGCCTTTTTCACCTCCTCGCCCAGAAAAGCTTCGGCATCCCGTTTGATCTTCTGAAGGAGAAAGGCTGATATCTGCTGAGGCGTGTATTCTTTCCCATAAATCCTGTACTTGTGATCTGTGCCCATCTTCCTCTTAGCGGCCATCACCGTGCCATCGGGATTGGAAACGGCCTGCCTCCGCGCCGGCTCACCCACAAGCAGCTGGCCATCCTTTGTGAAAGCCACTACCGACGGGAACATCTTTCCAGCGATCGTTGCGCCCTCCGCCGATGGGATTATCGTAGGCTTGCCGCCCAACATGACGGCTGCTTGGCTGTTCGATGTCCCGAGGTCGATACCTATTATCTCTTCCTTAGCCATCCTTCTCACCTGATTCTTGGTTCTCCGCTATCTTCACCTTCGAAGGTCTGATGACTCTCGATTTTAACATGAAACCTCTTTGAAGCTCCTCTAAAATAAGCCCATCGTCCTTATCGCACGCCTCTTTGCACAGAACCTCGTGGAAGTTCGGGTCAAATTTCTTCCCTGAGGTCTCTATAGGTCGTAGCCCCTGATTCTCCAAAATCTTGATTAGGTTACCGTAAACCATTTTCACACCATCCTTGTCCTTGCCGTCCTTCATAATCGAAAGCGCCCTCTCAAAGTCGTCCACCACCACCAAAAGGTCGCTGATAAGTCCCTCGTTTGCCAACCTGACTATGTTCTCCCTCTCCCTCTCGAAGTTCTTCCGATAATTATCAAAATCAGCCTGGAGGTATTTTAACTGGTTGAGGCGATCCTCAGCCAGTTTACCTTTCTCTTCAAGCTCCTTTATTAGGGCGTCTATGTTTTCCTGAAGTTCCTTTTTGGTTTGCCTATCGTTGTCGCTGGCCATTTAAAACACCCATAACCCTTATCTCTCTCGCCTTTTTCTTTGCTTTGGGATAATAACAATAACAGTATTCTCAGAAATTGGATTAAACTACTCCAACGATTTTATCCAGGTGAAGAGTCTTATAAACTTTTTCTGGGACATGGGACAGTTCAGCGAGGATCGCAACATGTGCCACTAGCATGACCAAGTTCTTGATTTGCGATCTGGATGAAGACTTGGCAATTTTCAGCGCACGCATAATGGTTCGACGATAAGTTTACCAATAAAAATGCGGGGGCGGGGATTTAAGCACCAATTTACCGGTAAAACTGGCATAAAATCCTGTTATCTTCGGAATACGTATTGCATGTGTTCTTTAGCCGGGGTCTGGAGCCTTGGTAGACGGCGGCTTCGGGTTTCCTTGAAAATGGGCTTTGAGTTCAAAGCTAGGCGGGCCCACCATTAAAAAAGCATACGAATTTGATTCATCGATCTGCACATAGATGAAAAGGTAATGTTAAAGGGCCCGAACCGCTCGGGGTGCCGCTGGATAGATGGAAGGGCTCGAAGTAAAAATTTTATACCTTTGAATCTCCCGAATTAATCTATAGAAAATTTATTAATTGGCGGGCCCGGAGGGATTCGAACCCTCGACTGCTCGGTTAAGAGCTTCGCCCGGCTTTGCCGTCGAGCGCTTTTGGCTGCCAAGTCGCCCTGGCACCTACCAGACTGAGCCACGGGCCCGAACGAATATATCGCCTGCCCAAATTAAGTGTTTACGATACTATGCTCGTATTCATCGGGCTTGGCCTGCATGGCGAGGGAATATCGCTCCGAGGGCTACGTGAAGCCCAAGAAGCCGATGTTGTGTATGCTGAGCTCTACACAAGCATGCTGCCTAAACTTAGACTCGATGAGCTCGAGCAAACGATCGGCCGGCCTATCAAGGTGGTCGACCGCGAGACCGTCGAGCAACGCCCCGATGAGATCCTACAGGCGGCAAAAACAAGCAAGGTGGCTTTTCTAGTTCCCGGTGACCCCATGGTGGCAACCACGCATGTCGACCTGCGCCTTCGCGCGACAAAGGCTGGCATCGAAACAAAAATTATTCATGCCGCATCGATAGCCTCCGCAGCTGCTGGGCTCGCTGGCCTGCAGAGCTACAAATTCGGTCGCTCGGCGACGGTCCCCTTCCCCGACAACCCATCGCAGGTGCCTTACGAAACGCTGGTCGAAAACCGTAGGCGGGGAATTCATACCCTGCTGCTCCTCGACATCCGAGCAAAGGAAGGGAGAGCAATGCTAGCGAGCGAGGCAATCGAAATCATGCTCGGGCTGGAGAAAAAGTTGCAAAAAAATGCCTTCACCCCGGATACACTTGTTGTAGTCGTGGCGCGAGCTGACTCAAATGATGCTATAGTCAAAGCTGACAAAGTGAGGAGGCTTCAGAAATTGGATTTTGGCTCTCCGCCGCACGTGTTGATCGTGCCGGGTAAGCTTCACTTCGTCGAGGCAGAAGCTCTCCGCGCCTTCGCCGGAGCGCCTGAAGATGTGATCAAATGACGCTCGATGCTAAACTGATTGAGGAGATCAAGAAGTGGACCGCTAAGCTCGATAATGCCCTATCAGCGGCGAGAGCCCGAAGCGAGCAGGGCGAGAAAATGTTTTCGAACATCAAAGCTTATCGCGGAGATTCCGAACACTTTCTGAAACAAGGGGACCTCATAAAGAGCTTCGAGTGCTTGATATGGGCATGGAGCCTGCTTGAAATCGGCAAGGAGTTAAAACATTTAGAATAATTATTCTCTCAATAGCTCCCGCACATCATTCATCACGTCAACGATTGCACATTCCAGGAGCTTCTCGCCCAAAAATTTGTCGATGCGGAGTCCCATTTTTTCAACTTCCCTAGCTTGCTGCTCCGCCCAAGCGTATCGTCTCCGCGCTTCCTTAAGGCCGACGAATCCCACCTCGGGGTGACGTTCAAAATCGGTTTGCTCGGCGATCTTTGAAGCATCAGCTATCCCTATCACGGCCCCCATGCTCAGCTCGCCCGTTGCAGCGTGGGGTCCCTCTAGCTCAATGAGGGTTTTGTTGAAAACGATGGGCATGCTTAGCTCCTTCTCCAACGCGATCAACCGCTCCCGCAGAGGTTCATTTCCCCCGTGACCATTGACCAACACCGCCGCGCTGATGCCAAGCGCACGCTTCGCGTCGAGTAGAGCCCTCCGAAGCTCCTCCAAAACCTGATCGGGGCTCTGATGGCGCCCCGTGTCTATGCCCGGGAGCTCGTACGACGAATGGAGGACGCCGATAAACCTCGCCCCCGTGCGCTTCGCCGCCTCCGAAGCAACATGCGAGGCCAGCTTTGCGTCCGTGTCGAGAGGGAGAGCTGCTCCGTGCCGCTCCTCGTGCGATCCCAACGCCAGGATGCCGACCTCGCTCAAACCCAAGCTTACACCTTTTCCAAGCGCTTGGTGGTCTTCACGGCGGCCTCCACCGCGCGCCGAGCGTACTCGTTCACCCGCTCCAGTGCCTGCATGCGACTCATGCCGGGGCCAGAGATGCCGAGCGCCACCGGTTTGCCGTATTGGACTGCGAGGTCTATTAATTTTCGCACCGCGTGCTGCATCACTAGCTCGTCGTGCTCGGTCTCACCTTCGATCACCGCTCCAAGTGTAACTACTGCGTCGATGTCACCACGTTCTACGAGTTTTTTCGCGGCAAGTGGCAGCTCATAGACACCTGGCACCAGAACCTCCGCTGCTACCTCTGCCTCAAGGAAACTCGCGTGTTGCTTTGCGAACTCAAGCATCGGCCCTACGATGTCCCAATGGAACTCTGACGCCGCTATTCCCAATTTTACCAATTTCTCACCTCCTCAGCGGTCCGACATCGGGGCCCCCTTCGCGTTGCCCCGTGCCAGCCCGTTTCGTTAATTCCTCTGGTTTGAAGATCAGACGGTAAACGTTTCGAGCATGCTCGCGAGCGCGTTTCTCAGCCAGCTCAGCGAGTTCTTTCTCGCTCTTGGCCTCGTCCTCGAACACGAAGACCTCAACCACATGCTTGTTCGTGAGCAGTTGGGCCCAAATCAGGCCAAGGGATGCCTCGTGAGCGCACTGTTTATCTATTGGTGCAGCCCCGGGCATGCCGAACGCTATGACGATGTCGCAGCCCTCCTCGAGCAATCGCTTCACTTCGACGGGCAAGTCCTTGATGCCGGGCACGGTACGACGAACGAATTTCACGCTGCAGAGCTGCTTGAGCTCATCCACGGCTGCGCGAGCCATATCATAGCGTGCAAAAGTTGTGTCGACTATGCCCACGCAGCGCATCTTACTTCCCCCCGTATGCTCGCACAATTTCCACTCCGTTCAGGTACGGCAGGCCCCTCTCACTCGCATACGCGCTCGCCGCCTCCAAGCTGAGGGCCTTACCTGTCTCGGCATCGAGCATTTCGCAAACGGCTATCACGGGGGCGATGCCGGCCAGCTCTGCCAGTGTAACCACAAGCTCCGTGTGCCCCTTGCGTTCAGCCAGCATACCATCGGCGGCACGTAGGAGTGGCACGTGTCCTGGGCTACGGAAGTTGCGTCCGAATTCTTCCACCATCGGATCGTTCAGCGCTTTGGCTCCGAGTTTTCCCAGCTCTCGGATGGTCAGCGCTCGATCGATATCGGTTATGCCCGTGAAGGTGCGGCGATGGTTTACCGCCAGTGAGAAGGCCGAGAGCTCATCGTAGGGGAGGTCATCGGGGCGTGTGGACAGGAGAACGTTGAAGTGGGAAGATGCTTTTTCATAGACCTCGGTTAAATAAGGGAGGCCGAAGTTATCCGCGATCTTCGGATGGAGAGCGACGCATATGAGTCCGCCCGCATCCCGTCGCATCGTCACAACGTGCTTCGGCTCGACCGACCCCGCGGCGATGACCATGTCGACCTCGTTCTCTCGATCCGAAGCGTCGTGGACGAGCACGAAGTTGCCCGCGCGAAGTGCCCCGAGTGCACGATCGATGCTCATACCACTACCTCCACTTGAACTGCATCGCCGTCCTCAAGCTTTAAGCTCTTACGCAGTTTCTTCGGCGCTATGAGCTCAACGACATCAGCGTAATGACCCCGAAGTGGCAAAATCAGGGCAACTTTCTTGTCCTTTAACTTGGCTGGGAAGAATTTCACTGGGCCAAAGGTTCGCTCACTAGTCTTAAAGCCCTCGACCTTCCTGCCGGGAAGCTGCATGAGCACCTCCCTGAGCTCGAGCGATGCCTCGTCAAGCTTGATGTCGAGCGTCCCGGGGTAGGAGCCAAAACCGAGCTCGCGTTTGAACTGCTCTCGGTAGCCTCGCTGGCTCATGTAATAACTACCCTCACCCACACCTGAGATTATCCGGCCAGCTAACTTGAACGAACGCGGTTTCAATCGAAAAATCGCCTTGAGCTCTCGATGCATTAAGCGCAAAGTCGCTAGACCCCCAGGTGTTATACGCACGCTCTGACCGCGGGGCCCCACCGCCCGTTTAATCAGACCTTGGTCCTCAAGCTCAAGAAGCCGCCGCGCCGCAGTCTGTCGTGAGAGATTTAGTTGACCTGCAAGCCAGCCCAAAGAAAGTTTCAAGTCGTGAAGATGTGCCCCGCCCTTGGCCAACAAGACCAAAATTTCGATGGTGGTCTTTTTACCCAAGTTACCCCCAATCAGAACGGAACCTGCCGACTTTTAAACCTTCTCAAAATTGTGAAACGTCTAAAAAATGAGACAACTAAACCTACAAAAAACCTGAACCCTTATCGCCGTCCACACTAAAAAGTTTTTATACTCTCGGACGACCATCATCAAAAGAAAGGAGTTAGTCGAATGCGCGTTGCGATAAATGGTTTTGGTCGGATAGGTAGGGTTTTTTATCGGGCATCGCTAAAGAGGCCGAGAAAATTTGAGTGCGTCGCCGTAAACGACCTCTCCGACATCAACACGGTGGCTCATCTGCTAAAATACGACTCAGTTTTCAGAAAGCTGGATGTGGAAGTAATGGTCGAAGATGGAGCGATAGTGGTCGGAAAGGAGAGGCTGAAGTACCTCTCGGAAAGGGACCCTGCCAAACTCCCTTGGAAGGAGCTGGGAGTGGATCTAGTCATCGAATCCACAGGAGTCTTCCGGGACAGAGAGGGGGCCTCCAAGCATCTGCAAGCGGGGGCGAAGAAAGTTCTGATATCGGCTCCAGCGAAGAATCCAGACGTGACTGTGGTTCCGGGGGTTAATCACAAGAACTACGACCCTCAGAAGCACCACATAATTTCGCTTGCCTCGTGCACCACTAACTGTCTTGCTCCCATGATGAAGGTCCTTGACGAAAAATTCGAAGTGGAGAAAGCCTTTATGACCACCGCCCACGCATACACAAACGACCAGCGGTTGCTCGACCTCGTTCACAAGGACCTCAGACGGTCCAGAGCTGCCGCATTATCAATTATAGCGACCACCACCGGAGCTGCCAAAGCAACTGGATTGGTCCTGCCGTCCGTCAAAGGGAAGATGGATGGCATCGCTCTGCGGGTTCCCACCCCTGATGTGTCTGTGGTAGATCTTGTAGCACTCCTCAAGAAAAACACGACAGCCGAAGAAGTCAACTCGGCACTGAAAGCCGCTGCTGAGGGAGAATTGAAAGGAATTCTCCAGTGCGTGGACGAACCGCTCGTATCAATCGATTTCACCGGCAACTCCCACTCGAGCATTGTCGACTGCGCCATGACCAATGTCGTCGGTGAAAATTTAGTCAAAGTGATCGCCTGGTACGACAACGAGTGGGGCTATTCATGCAGGCTCGTCGACATGGCCAACCTAATTGCGGAGCACCTGTAGTAAAAAGCAATCTTGATAATTTGTCATGATCGCCATGCTGGATAGGGGAATAATGGGTTTCCTTTAAATGTGTGAAGGGAAAATTTGGCAATATTTAAGACGGCTCTCGAAAATGACCTTGGGGTAAAACCTTGGAATTTCCTACTCTAGATGGGGTCGACGTTAAGGGTAAGACGGTGTTGGTGAGGGTCGACATAAACTCGCCCCTCGACCCAAACACGGGCGAAATCTTAGACGACACGCGGATACGCGAGTGCGCCCCAACCCTCAAGGAGCTAGCTCACAAGGGTGCAAAAGTTGTCATCATGGCCCACCAAGGCAGGCCCGGTGACAAGGATTTCACCACTCTAGAAAAACATGCGAAGAAGTTGACGGAAGCGGTTGGGATGGGAGTTATTTACCTTGCAGATGTTTTTGGCCCCTTGGTGAAGAGCAAGATCAAGCTCATGCACCCGGGGGAAATCCTGCTCCTCGATAATGTCCGTCTGTGCGCCGAGGAAAATCTAAATCGTCCCATGGAGGAACAGGCGAAGACCCACTTCGTGCGTGCATTAGCCCCCCTTGTCCAACTTTATGTTAACGATGCCTTCGGGGCCGCCCATCGCTCCCAGCCCTCGCTCGTGGGCTTCAGCGCCCTGCTTCCGACCTACGCGGGGCGGTTGATGGAGCGCGAGCTTAAGGCATTGAGCCGAGCGCTTTCCCCCGAACGCCCCTGCATTTATGTGTTAGGTGGTGTGAAAGTTGACGACTCCCTCGATATTATCGAAAACGTGCTCGGCAAGGGGATAGCGGACTCCGTGCTAACGGGCGGATTGGTGGGGCAGACTTTTCTCGCGGCTTCCGGGAGAAACCTCGGTGGGTCAAATCTCGAGCTACTCAAACAAAAGGGCCTAGAAAAGGAGATCAAACGAGCCAAGCGACTGCTCGATGCCCACGGCGACGAGATAAAGGTGCCGCTCGATGTCGTCGTCGAAGCTCAAGGCCGACCCAAGGAGCTCTCGCTGAAGGAGCTACCGACCGAGCTGAAGATCTGCGACATCGGGAGTAGGACCCTGAATGAATATTCAAAGCTCATCGAGGGTGCAAAAACCGTCGTCTCGAACGGGCCGCTGGGTGTCTTCGAGCGGGCTGGGTTTGAGCGCGGCACCTTCGAAGTGCTCAAAGCGATGACGAGTTCCAAGCTTTCACCATCCTCGGCGGCGGGCACATGGTTGCAGCCGCTCAGGCCGCTGGGATTGCGGGGCAGATAAAGCACATCAGCACGGGTGGCGGCGCATGCATAGGTTTCCTCTCGGGTAAACCGTTGCCGGTGGTTGAAGTTTTAACCCGTGCGAAGCATACTCAACAGCCGGAGGCTCAAGCATGAGGCGAGTTGTCATCATAGGGTTCCAATCGGCTGGGCTGACGGCAGCGGCGACCGCCCGCATGGTGGATCGGAAAGCGAAGGTCACGGTCATCGAAAGGCGAATGTACGCCACCTACCACCCCTGTGGCCTCCCCTTCGCGATAGGGGGCGATGTTCCCCACATCCGTCACCTCGTTGAGGCGGCATCCAAACTCACCGGTGTAGATGTTCACATCGGCACCGAGGCAAAGGCAATCGATACCGACGCCAAAATCGTCGAAATTCAGGATCGCAAGACCCTTCGAAAGGGAAAAGTACCGTACGACTCACTCGTCATTGCTACGGGCAGCCTGCCGCTTAGGCCCCCTATCCCCGGCTCCGACCTTAGCAACGTGTTCACCCTTCGAACGATGCGCGACGGGGAGGAAATCCTCGCGGCACTGCCCCGGGCGAACAAGGCCCTCGTCGTGGGTGGTGGCCCAATAGGTCTTGAGGCCGCCGCCGCGCTCCGGGAGAGCGGACTAGAGACCACGCTCGTTGAGATGCAACCGAACGTGCTCCCTTGGATGCTTGATCCCGATATGTCCGAAGCAGTACTTGACCAGCTCAGCCGAGTCGGCATCCTAACTATCCTAGGTAAACCGGTCAAAGAGCTCCGGGGTGAGAAGAAAGTTAGCTCGGTGGTCGTGGGCGAAGAAGAGATCCAAGCCAACCTCGTCGTTCTCTGCACGGGTGTCAAGCCTGATATTGAGCTAGCGGTGAGTGCTGGGGTCGAGCTAGGCACCCTGGGGGTGATAAAAGTCGATGATCACCTCCGAACTAATATCCCGGATGTATATGCGGCGGGTGACTGTATCGAATCGCGTTGCTTCCTGACAAAGCGCCCTATCTTGAGCCAGCTTGCGACGACCGCAATACGGATGGGTAAGATCGCCGGAGCCAACGCTGCTGGTGGTGACGAGGTCTTTCCAGGTGTGCTTAACACAATCGTCTCCTCGGCCTATGGGCTGGAAATCGCGGCGACCGGGTTAACGACGCGCAATGCTCGCGATGCCGGCATAGAAACCATCGCGGGGCGCATCCGCACCCTCAACAAACCTTACTTCTACCCGGGGGCCGAGCCCATCATCGTAAAGCTTATCGTCAAGCCTAAGGAGCGAAGGGTCATCGGCGGACAGGTCATCGGCGATGGCGCGGCCGAGCGGGTAAACATGCTCGCGTTCGCCATCAAGCAGAACGTGACCATTGACGAGCTGGCACGAATTGAGTACTGCTACGCCCCGCCGATGAGTGATTGTATCGAGCCCCTCGTGGTTGCTGCTGAGGCTGTGTTGCGCAGGCTTTAAGCTGAGACCATGCTCTTCGTCATTGAGCATTTAGAGCCGAAACTTGGCGAGTGGCTCCACATTGAGTATTCACACGCAGCGCGAATCGTCGGGAGAAAGAAGTTGCTCATAACCAATGTAAAAAAGAAAGGCGAATTTCATAAACTTGGCAAGATTGCGCGGGTCGAACGCAAGCGTGCCTGCGAGCTGTTCAAACAGCACGAACTCCTCGTGCTCGACCCCCGCG
>Ga0114919_10000810_pt1 | contig 24853 bp, 31 predicted proteins | sample BlataG_FD_88682 | JGI IMG/M metagenome (GOLD analysis project Ga0114919, IMG submission 88682) | Deep subsurface microbial communities from Black Sea to uncover new lineages of life (NeLLi) - Black_00105 metaG | ecosystem: Environmental > Aquatic > Marine > Oceanic > Sediment | place: Atlantic... | reverse complement strand
TGATCTTAGGGATTCACGATTTGAAAATAATGAAATCGCATTTATCTGATAAAAAGTATGTTAAAATCGTTTCTCGAATAGTCAAAATCAGTATAATTATCGAATTACTATTTATATTAGTTTGGGGTGTGTCCTATAGAACCCTAAGCATATCAGTTAAATCAAACTTTGGGATTAATGTAAATATTTTAGTCATAATCTTATGGATCGCTGGTTTTATCTATGGTATTGTTTTTTCACTCATTATGAGCATTGCTTCAAAGCAATTTCTCCTTAAAAATGAAATTGGGATTGCTTTTTTACTTTCAGGGGAGATGATCAAGGATAAAATTAAGAATAAGCCGCTAATCCCTAAATTATTTAAAAGATGGAATTGATGGTGCTAACGAGATTCGCTCGGAAGGAAAAATTTAGTAATCGATATAAATTGTAAGTAGTTCAATCTAATTAAATTAATTAATTGAAAATACTGTTAAGACAAAAGTTTTGTTATTTTGTCTTCTTTTTATCTTCTAAGTACTTAAGGTAGTCGATTTCTTTTTTCTCGTGAATTTTGATCAATTCGGCTTTTTGGGCAAGCCATTCAGGACCATCTAATGGGTAGAAAAGCATTACGATTGAACTAAATATTAAAAAAATAGCCGGAATAAGAGAGAATCCAATCATAATACCCATTTGAGCTGAGGAAGTCTGAGTCGTTTGGTTCGAATCGAATCCAAAGTCGTTTATTATCAATAAAAACAACCAATTTGCAATAGAGATTGCAGGTTTGGTAATTAACGCGTTAATTCCTGAATAAGTTGTTTCCCTACGCTTTCCCGTTCTTGTTTCGTCGTAATCGACAATGTCAGCTATAACTACTTGATTTGTAAGCATGAACCCTGAAAATCCAATACCAATAAGAATGAAACCAAAAAGAGCAAAATAAATCGTCCACCCTATGAAATATGTTAGAAGAAAACTAAGTCCAGAACAGATTAACGCTAAAACATAGGTTTTTTTTACTCCAAGTTTTTCAACAAGTTTATTGAAAACCATAAAAAAAGCAAAAATCATTACGAATACTACTAACAATGGAAGTGTGGTTAGGAAACCAGTCAGAATTAACACATAAGTAACATAGTAAAATATAGCAGTGGTGAGGATTGTCTGAGCGAAAGTGAAAGAGAAGTTAGATATTTCATAAATCAAAAACGGAGTGTTTTTAAAAGTTTCTACTATTCCTTTAAAAATTGGGAGCGATTCTTCCATTTGCGTATATTTGTTCTCTTTCAAGTAGAAACTACTTACGAATAATATTATTGCGCAGATAACACCCACAACAATCATCGCAACAAGAAATTCTATAGCTGCGTTTGGAGATTCATTTCCTGTTAAAAAAAGAAGAGGTATAATGTAAGCAATTACATAGGAAATGGAAGATATAGTAGCGCCATATACTAACAAATTCGCTCTTTCCTTTGCAGTTATAGCCATTTCAGCTGGAAGAGTAAAATTGATGAGTCCTAATATCGTAAACAATGTGTCAAAAATAAACAGAACAATTGTTAAATTAAAAAACAATGCAAATTGGTCATCAACATCTGCAAGAGGAATCCAACATAAGATAAAAGCAATTCCGTAGAGAGGAGCACCAAATCGGATATACGGGATTCTCCTGCCATACTTTTCTGATTTCGTGCGATCTTCGATGAATCCGAACAGCGGATCGTTAATTGCGTTCCAAAACGAAAAAATTAGCCAAGCGAGACCAGTTAATTCAGTGCTTAACCCTAACATCGTATTGTAAAAAAAAGTAATTGCTGAAAACGCAATTTGAGAGGGTAATCCGATACCCGCCCCAAGTCCGCCAAAAGCAAATTTTGATCTCAACGATAATTTTTCGTTGGACATGATCTCATGCAATTTTGTATATGTTTAAAAATTGATTAATAATGGAAAAATTTTTTCTTTTATCTAATATTCTAATAATAGTGGATATAGCAGTTTTTCTTATTACTTATGGCATTTTGTTTATCGGTGAGCTAGGAGATAAAACGCAACTAATCGTGTTTAACCTTGCATTAGAGTACAAAAAGTTCTACAAAGTGGGAATTGGTGCGACTCTCGGCTTTGCGGTAATCGTAACTATAGGAATATTTTTCGGCTCTTTAATTACAGCATATATTCCTTTAAGAATTATATCGCTAATTTCTGGATTATTATTTATCGCTATTGGCTTATTTGAATTACGAAACATAAAATCTCTTTATTTAAACGAGCGAAAATTAAGCTCTGACAATATTAGTATTAGCCAAAAAAATAATAAAAAAGAAGAAATAGAATCTAAGGAAACAACCAAATTTGCATGGCTTAAGAAAAACCCATACCTCGCAGGATTTGGTTTTATATTTCTTATGGAATTAGGAGATAAAACGCAACTTCTAACGATTACGCTGGCTTCAATCCACGCTGCTCCGTTCGAAGTGTGGTTAGGAGCGTTCTTAGCTCTTGTCAGTGTAGCTTGGATCGGTATTTTTGCCGGTGCCGTTATTGCTAAAAAAGTTCCTAAATTTTATCTTAAAGTGGTTGCCGTATCAATTTTTATCCTAGTAGGTGTATTTGTTTTGATTGGTGTTTTTTAATTTCTTTATTTTCCTCGTTTTTTCCATTTCCAAGCGTATTTTATTGTATCTTGATTACATGTAGCAACACAACTTCCACACAAAATACAATCTGCATCGTACATATTTCCCGAATCAACCAATTCGTGCACATCTAATCCCATTACGCATACTTTAGAGCATTGTTTACATTGAGTGCATTTCTCAGGATCTGCTTCAAGATGTAAAGCCGGATACCTTAAAAGGTTCATAATTTTAGTTCCGATTACACCTAATACTCCCATAGGACACGCATAATTACAGAAAGATCGATTACCACCAACCAAACCGAATAGAAGAACTACAGAGCTAATAATTCCGAAATAAAAAATCAATTGACCGATATTGAGTTCATTCCATGAAATTAAGCCTGTTGGATCCCCCGGCGTAGGGTAAAACGGACTGAAACCATTAATATACCCCATAGTTAGAATTGGGCCTATGGCTACAAATACAATCCATATTACAAACATAATGTATTTTATTTTCCTTCTTTTCGTTTTCTTTAATGCATCCAATTGTTTTGGAACCGCATAACCTAAGAGTTCCTGAGTGGCTCCCCATTGACAACCATACGCACAATAAACCCTTCCAAGGAAAAAAGACGATACGAACCAAACACTGAAAATTAAAAAGCTCATGGCCATATAACCTTCAAACCCCCCCATTACTATAAGAACTGGAGACATCCAGTTAAATGTGATTGGCATTAAGAAAAACCACAAAAACATCAAGAATCTTCGAAATCTGAGTAATTTTTTAAATTGTCCCATTTCTTTAACCTTATTCTAGTTTTTCTAGAAGGTCTATTGCCCAAGCTTTTGTCCTAATTTCGTATTCCGTAAGTTCTTGTTCTAAAGGATCTTTAAAAGCAAACTGAAATTGAATATCTCCAATAATTTCAGAACTTTCCAACGCCTTTTTGAATCGAACCATCGCTTTATTGCCATTTCCAGCACTGCAAGTCCAGAGAGCTACTTTTTTCTCAAATAAATCAAACATCGATAAAAAGGTGCGCACTGGTGGAGTAAAACTCCAAGCCCATACAGGTGTACCTATGATTACTAGATCGTACTCTAGTGGATCAATGTCGATAGGTTCTAGTTCAGGTTTTTTTTTCATCTTAGATTGTGCTCCGCCCCACATAAACTTCGTTCCTTTGTCAGGATTTAACTCTTTTATGGGTTTCAATTCGAGCATATCTGCTTCTATTGAATCTTTTAACGAATCAGCAATAAATCTTGTACTACCCGTAAGGGAGTAATACACTATCAATATTTTTGTCATTTTTTATACCTCCAATTTTACTTTTCTCTTGGTTTTAAACCGTCAGCTAACATTTCGAATGTAAAATCAATAATTTCATCAAAATCTAATCCCCGTTTTTTTACCATTTCAGAATTTTGTAATAAGTCGTTAATTATTCCACTAGTAATCGTTGAGAGGATATAACCAATTAAATTTGGATCCTTATCCATACGTATTGCTTTAACTTTAATAGTATTCCCTAAAATCTTTATGAAGATATCCCGATATCTATTACTTGAAGATAAATACTCTTTTTCTATTTGCGAAAGGCTCCTATATGTCTTATCTGTGACATCAGGGACCTTCACTGCGATATCATGAAAGATGGAGGAATAACTTGGATAATTTTTAGTAAATTCATAGTATGCATATCCAATAGCCATTAGTTGGTTTAGACCAGGTTCTTGTTTATTCGTGAATTTTTCAGTATACTCTAAGATTAAATCATATGCTTTAACGCCAATTGCTAAATATAACTCATCTTTTGACTTAAAGTAGTTGTATAATGTTCCTTTACTAAATTCGGATTGATGTGCTATATCATCCATGGTAGTTTTCTCATAACCCTCAGAGAGAAATAGTTTTTCTGCTGCTTCTAATATGATTTGTTTTCTAAGTTCGGTTTCTCTTTGTTTTCTACTTTTTTGATTATTCAATCTAATCACCAAAATGTGGTGATGACTATTAGTTCTGATTTTGACCAAGAGTCATTATTAATTAAAGAATATTTACGATCTTATTTAAACTTTTGGTTCAAAAAATGACCGCTGGTCAAATTAGATTATAAAGGGTTTACATATAGAAATTGACTAATTTTAGCAACATTAAATAATAGAGATGAATATTATTAATCGTATATTTTGAATAATTATTTATTATTTATTCAAAAGTTAATTATAAATGATATTAGCATAGACAATAAAAAGAAGGTGTAATTAATTGCAAACAGCTTTATCTAATACTTTAGAATCTGGAAAAGTAACTATCAGAGTATTGACGACAAACTCGACGAGTATTACGGTTTTAACTGAAGATAAATTTAAAGGAAAGGTCGTTCAACCAATGGCTAATGCGAATAGAGTTGTAGGGGAACATGGATTGTCAATGAGTATCGAAATTATTGAGGGAGATGTAATTCATACCTATCTAATTGACACGGGTAGCTTAACGCAGTCGATATTTGAGAATTCCAAACAATTAGGGGTTGACTTGTCTCAAGTTGAAAAAGTAATATTAACCCACGGATATTTTGATCATTTCGGAGGGTTGCCAAACTTAATACCACAGCTAAATGAGGGAACAGAAATCATTATTAATCCAAATTGCTTTATGCAAAATGTTATTATTATGAGTAATAATGGAGAGCCTATTCCCGAAGAGGAACTCTCGCTTGGTTTGAGACAGTTGCAAAAGGATGGAAAAGTAAAAATGAGCAAAAAACTACCGCTTCTAAATAGAAATATAATATTTGATCTTGCGAATCAGCATAAGATTAAAATTATAGAATCAGAAAAGCCAATTGAAATACATAATGGTATCATAACTAGTGGAGAGATTGAATTATTCGATAAAGACGAGGCCACAAAAAACATTTACATCCAGAAGAACAAAAAAGATTTTGAAAAGCATTCTTTTCGAGATGAGACAGCTATATACCTTAATGTTAAAGATAAAGGCATAGTAGTCATAACTGGTTGTGGACATTGTGGAATAAAGAATATTATTAAACATGGTCAAAAATTAACTGGCACTGACGAGGTTTATGCCGTTATTGGTGGTTTTCACGAGGAATGGAATCCAATTGAGGTTATTAAGGAGAAAGTGAAATTTTTCGAAAGTCTTAATCCTGAAATCATATGTGGAATGCATTGCACAGGCTTTAAGTTTAATAAATTTATGTCTGATCATCCAGCTCATACTCTCGGTATAGTAGGTACAGAATTTCATTTATAAACTAAAAGAGATTTTCATTTTTTCTCTCTTCTTCATTTCTTTACAAAAAGCCTACTGCCTTTCGTGTTTCGAATTTGAAGAATTCAAATAAATAACCTTGCTTCCAATGGTTATATTTATTCGATTATGTATCCTTGGTCTTCCCAAGCTTTTCTCATTACGGAATTTCGTTTTAAATATTCATCAACTACTTCTTTTGAGACATTATTTAAGGGACAACTGAAATTAGGACATTTCGAACAACTTAAAAAATGCATTGAAACGAACCAGATTAACGATAAAATCAATGAAATCCAGAAATAAATATATAATTCTGTTATAGCAAACAAGATCAGAGGAATTATCGCAAATAAGGCTATACTCATTAAAAATTGAATCTTTTCAGAGCTAGACATGGGAGCAGGATTATATTTCCATGCTTTGTGTATTCCGTAATTAGCATAGCATTTTACATATTTATCTTCCTCGAAAGCGTAATAAGGACAATGGCTACAGAGGATTTTATTTTCCCAAACTTGGAAAAACACGATTAAATAACCAATATACCCTACAGTGAAAATGATTAGCAAAGGAAGATTAATTTTCCCTGAAAAAAAGCCAAATATCAAACCCACAATCCAGGTAACCCACACGCTCAAAATTGGAACCACAAAATAAATTGTGTCTATGATGTTAAATGAGCACATTAATTTTCCATTTATAGAACAGTCATCACAATTTGGAAATTTTTCCTCACATATCTTTCGAGTTTGGGCTTGATCCTTCATAATAGTTCCCTCATCTTTTCTTAAGAATTTAAATAAATAATCTTCCTTGCTTCCAATGGTTTTCTCATTTTCAGTAAGGGAACTGCGACTCCAAATGTCGTTATTTTATTAGGTACTTTAATCCTAATCCAAATATAATCTTGTGGAAGTTCTGATTTATCTGAATACTTTAAATACTTTGAAAATATCTGCCTTGCCTCTTCATCATCTTTAGGTCTAATTTCCGCCGTTGATGTGAAGTGTAATTCCGCTGGGGGTGCTGGTATGACCTTATGGAAAAAATTGTTCCTGATAGGGATCGTTACAGCCACGTGCTTATTATTCCTTATATTATTTGCTTTCAAGGTATTCTCTCCTGTTTGACAGACAATAAATTCACCGTCACTCTGATACACCATTACAGAACTGTAGGGAACATTATTTTCGTCAACTGTAGCTAACACTAACCACATATTTGTTTTTATAAATTTTCTAACTTTTTGCTTTAAGGCTTTCATTATGTATATTTCTCTTATTCAATTAAACTTATTTGAGTGCAATACTTATTATTTAGATTTTCTCTCTTTTATTCTCTTTTTTACCTTTTTGCTTCACACCAACTCCATTGCCTTTCATTTTTTGTTGTTTTTTAGGAATTGCGGGCTCATGTGGAGTAGGAGAGCGTTCTAACATTAGCTTTGAGAGTGATTCAAACATTTTTTCTATGTCACTCCCTGATGAGATACTGCATTCAATAAAACCATCTAAATCATGTAAATCTGCGAGAATTTTACCTTCTTCAGAAGTAATCTGTCTCTGGTTTACAGATTCGGGTACAATTCCTACAGCAATAATAGGGAAAATTTCCTCTTTTAGAAGTTCTTTCTTAACAATAGAAAGCCAAAAATCAATGTTGGTAAGAGAGGACTTCTCGGTCACATCGTAAACAAATAAACCTCCTCGAGCGTGGCTAATATAATTAGGAAGGAGTTCTCTAAATCTCCCTTCACCGCTGATATCCCAAACCTGCAATTTTATTTTGAATCTATCTACTGAAAGGCTTTTCACTTCGAAGTCCACACCGAGCGCTTCCGCTTGGCTTGAGGAAAATAAGTTAATCATATATTTGTTAGTCAAAATCCTTTTCGCTTCAGTTTCGTCGCCAAACAATACGATTTTAAAATTAGCATCATACATCGTTTTTAGTTACCTCGAATGATAATAAATCAATCTTCCTAATCTTTATAACTTTTTACGAAAAATTTTTTATTTATGATGAAAAAAAAAAGAGTGAATTAAAATTTAAGCAGGATAAGCTTGTATCCAAAACGAAGATTCTCTGATAAAATTAGATAACCTTTCTGTAAGTACAACTACAGTTATGTTATATATTCCGGGTGTGGTCACAGTAAAGTAATGTTGCAATGTGACGGTTGTGTATTCATAGTTTGTGTTGCTTTCAAAACTACCAGTCCGTGCCCATGGCATATCGAGTTGTCGTACACCGTTTATCATAAAGTAAAAAAACATATCAGAAAAACTAATACTATCACCAAGACATCTTGCGCTACAAGTAAATAAAAGATGAAGCGACACTGGATCCCCGATTTCAAATACCAGTGATATATTTGGAATAGGTAAATACACTGAAGCGGGGTTAGGGTAAAAATCTGTGTCACGATAGCTATAAAAAATCGTAGGGTGGTATATTGAAGGTTGGTTCATAAAATTGATAACTCCAAGTCCTAATCCACCTGCTCCAAGCAATAAACCTATCAATCCGAGGATTATTCCTCCTTTTCCCATAGTTCAATTACCTTCTAATTTAAATATTGAATTTGTAATGTTTTTAGTAGATTATAAGAATCATTTAGCTAACTACGATTATAAATGTTTAGTACATGGATTTAAAATAACTTAACAACAGAAATCTCCTTTTTAGATGCATAAAAAGAAAAGAGATTGAAACTAAAATTTATAAAGCAAGCAGTAAAGCAAAGATTCCTGCCAGGAAGTTTATCAGAAACCATGTAACTCTCATTGTATTGCTTGTAATTCGATTACCAGCTTTGTTTTGGTTTCCCTTCATAACCCAATAGAACAAACTATGGTAGATAAACACAACTCCGGGGATCCATGCTAGAGTATACGCCCATGAAGTATTAAAGAATAAACCTACTGCCACAATTGGGTAAATCCATCCAATTAATACGTCAGCAACGGCGACAGCGTGTTCATAAACCTCATATTCGGGTAAATTTTTCTTCTCTTGTAGTCCAATTTTCTTAGCGTAATCCCAATTAATTAGAGAAATCAATTGTCCAAGCCAGTGAAAAATAAAACCAACAATAAAAATTAGTATACCTCCTACTACATTAGCAAAAGGAAATAATTCCATCATTATCTTCTCCAGGTATTTCTTAATTTTTTTTTTAAATTATATAAAATAAAAAAAACATAATTATTCTTAATTCTAGCTATAATTTAGTGTTCCTCCAAGATTCATGAGACTATTCCATTAACCATAGGATTTTCAGAATGTTATTCCTGCAAGCCGTAGACTTGAGTAGATAATAACAGCAAAGCCCCAATACACGAAGAATCCCCAGTAATAAGTGTAATAAACCAAAGGTCCACTGGAGGGATATACATACTCGCGCTCAGAGAACCAAAATATAATGTTTATGTATATAGAAATAGCTCCCGATGCTAACCATAGACCATATCCCCATTCCTGCCCCAGTATGACACCAACGCTACCGATTACTAATAAAGGAAACCAAATCAATATATCTGCCCAACCAATACCATACGATAAACTTCGATGTGTCTTATCTCGATAGTCCTCACCTTTACCTATGACGAGATTCTTAGTTTTCTGGCTATCTGGTCGTATTACAGCTTGAAGTTGTACAAGTAAAGCCAGTAAAAAAATAAACAACCCCCCAAAGATGAGGAGTATCCATGTGATTAAAGTAGGTTCAATCAAATTTATCACCTTTTTTTTTAATTTTTATCAATTTCTTTTTAATATTTGCTAGACCGATAAGTCTTTAAGAGCCAAAGATGAATTTGTCTGGTGGCCAACGTGCCAAGAGTAGAGCTACGAGGGTAATGACGGATACGATTGGACCTACGATCCAATATATTGGTTCTGGCATCAGTCCATCCCAGAAGAGTACAAATGCCAAGAGAGAGACCGTAGCTGCGAGGACATCCAACCATCGCCACATTTTCTTTTTGAAGAGAACTGCGACCCCGGCGGCGACGAAGCTGATTATTGCCATTGTCCACAACAATCTACCGAATATTAAAACGACTGGGTTTCCGAGAAGACTAGTCAACAGCCATGATTGACCCGACCAACCGACTCCAGGCCCAGATGGATCAGTAATGTAGAACTCAAACATTATAAGGATCAATCCATGAATTATGAGAAGAATCCCTATCAAACGATTTCCTATTTTCAATATCCAAATCACTTTTCGTTAGTTGTTTTTTTAAAATTTTTAATAAATTTAAATATTATCTTAGAATATATCAGCAAAACTCTCGGCGAAACTTCGAATTTTATCCCAATCACGAAAATCATTACATCCTTCCTTATCAAATGTCATTCCTTTATCTTTTTCTAATCCAAAAGCTGTAGCTTTTAAAGCCAGCATACCCGCTCTGCCTACGTTCGTATCTTCTGAAAAGTCTAAAATACTCCCAAAAGCATCATAAATATCTGCTTTAAGTTCAAAGTTCTTCATTAATCGCTTAGTAATATCTTCATTAGCTTCAGCAGGTTCTGCAATCGCATAGGCACCACAGGTGAATACGCCGAACTTTTTCCCTTTAAACTTGTCTTTATTTTTCTCTAAGAAGGTTTTTACTTGTTTTTTCCACGAGTTTATTTTTAAACTAGTCCCGATTATAAAACCATCATAGTCATCCAATTGTGGCCAATTTTTAGATTTAATAATCCCCAAATTAAAAAGTTCAGACTCCATACCTTTTTCTCCTAGTGTTTTAGCAATTTCTTGAGAAATTTCTTCCGTGGACCCATAGCGAGTTCCATAAGCAATTAATAATTTCTTATTTCCCATTTCTTTCTCTCAACTCCTTTTATTTTAAAAAAAATTATGTTATTTATGCTCTAAAGAAAAAAAAATTAATTATAATATAAATTTAAAATTTCTAATCACTAGTTCGAAAAGTCTTTAATGCGAGTACAAAAGTATACTGACCATTAATTAGGATGACAAATCGTTCAGTCAAACCCATCATCTCAGTACCAGCTGTGAATACTAACAACATTGTAAAGATTAAGGTAAGAATGAAAGTTATTAATGAATATAAGCTATAACTGTTCCATTCATCAACTTTTCGTAATCCCCGCCACATTACTATCATCCCTCCCAGAGCTATAAACCCTGTGATCATTACGATGATTAGATGCATCATTCCCGTAAACCCGGTAGGTTCTCCACCATAATTCAAAGGAAAGAATATCGGTACTATAATCCCTAAAATGTTACCACTAAGTAATATAGCAGGTCCTATAATAGAGCCATTTAATTCTTTGATTACAATCACCAATCCAATATAAAAGATGATCTGTAAGATAAAACTTACTATATTCATCGAATCGAATAAAACTTTATTTGGTGCTCCAAGTGCCATGAGAGAACTCACATCATCTGTAATATGGTTGTAACCCGGTTGTATTATTCCCCCAATAATCCAGATTAGATTAAATACGATAAAACCCAACATTCCGCATATTGCATATATTTTTTGATATTTCGTCATTCGTTTCATCTCGAATATTTTTTAATAGTATTTGAGTAAGGTATTTTTCTCCTTTATTTGTTTCGGTCGTAGACCCGACATTGATGTCTATTTATTATTCAATAAAATTAAATCTATTCTCAATCAAAAGAGAACTATGAAACGTAAAAGTTTCTTTAACGGAGGACATAATAGAATGCTGTATCAGAAAACCATAGTGAAAAGAAATAAAAATAAGAAATGTATTTTTAAATTTAGAAAATAAGCTCTAACTTCCTTTATCTTTAGCGCTTAGCTTAATTAATCCTCCAGATAATACGCCAAATATTATCGTAAGGGAAATGGCAACAACGAGAAATAGCATATCCCCTGGAGCGAGTAAAGCCCAGCTTATCCATACTACTGCTATAGATGCTCCAAACAACCAGCCAAGTACTTCTTTATATCCAACTTCCTTTTTGCTTAACGCAATAAGTCCACCAGATATTGTACCCAACAATATAGTAAGGGAAATGGCAATAACGAGAAATAACATATTCCCCGCTCCGAGGAATGCAAAAGCTATCCAGACGACTGCTATGAGTGCGCCACATATTTCTCCAATCAAAGTTTTAGAATTATACAAATCTTTCACCACAATTTTTTTTTAACGTTTGTTTTTTACGATAATATTGAAACATATTTATGATTTTTTATAGAAATATGGAACCATTTAATTTAAACTAAATAAAAAAAGAATAGGGTTTACCTATCATATAATTTTACACCGATAACATATATTACAGCGCTTATAACTACGATCATTAGAAGGTCAATCCAAATAAATACATCAGTTAAATTGGGCCCATAAGATATTCGGTATATAGCTTCAGTAACATACTGACTTGGCATGAAATACCCTATTACTTTTGTTGCTTCGCCCATGTATATGAATGATCCAAACAGTTGTTGTGGCACGATAAAGATAAAAGCTAAACTACCTGCAGCTCTAGCATCTTTTGCAACAGTTGCAGTAATTAGTCCTAGCCCTACCGAGCAAAAACTCAGAAAGATCATAAAAACAAATATCATTAATATTCCAAGAACTGAAATATTTGGACGAAAACCCATGAGAAGCGAAGTTACCAAAATTATTGCTGTCTGGATGATCGGTATAATTGTGTATGACAACATTTGGCCAATTATTACTTCTCCAGAAGTTATTGGAGTTGTTTTCATTCTTCTTTGTACCCCATGATCTCGGTCAGCAGTAATAGCTGATGCAAAAGTAAAAATCGTCATAATTCCTGCGTAAGCAAATAAACCCGGGACCATGTGCTCAAAAATACTTCTTGGGTTCCCGTAGGCATCGGGACCCCATCCATGAAGATTACCAAGCGAAAATCCAAGTATAATAACAAGCATCGCAACAAAAAATAGCGAGAAAAATAAATACATTGGTGTTCTTATCAGTTTTTTCATTTCCATTTTAAAAACTGTTAGAATTCTCTGACTTTTCATTATTATATCCCCTCCAATATTCTTCTTCCCGTAATTTTCAGAAAAACTTCCTCTAAATTTTTTGCATCATGTTTTTGCATTAAGTTTTTAGGCGTATCCAGTGCCACTAACTTCCCAAAATCAACAATCCCAACTCTATCGCAGAGGGCTTCTGCTTCTTCGATGTAATGAGTTGTCAATATAATAGTTTTATTTTGATCTTTTATAGAACCAATGAATTCCCAAGTTTTTCGTCGGACTCGAGCATCCATTCCCACCGTTGGCTCATCTAAGAATAAAATGTTGGGTTCGTTTATTAAAGCGACAATTAGATTTAATTGTCTTAACATCCCTCCACTATATCCTTTTGCTTTCCGCTTACTGGCGTCAAATAAACCTAATAGGTTTAATAATTCATCTGCTCTTTTATTTATTCTCTCTTTCTTCATCAGGTGTAAGTTCCCGAAATACTCAATATTCTCTCTACCTGAAAGAAATGGAAAAACTGCCGCTTCTTGAGGACATACACTGATTAATCCCTTAACTTTACCTAGGTTCTCATTTATGTCATATCCTCCGACTATAGCAGACCCTTCTGTAGGCTTTAACAAACCACACAGCATGTTAATTGTAGTTGTCTTGCCAGCACCGTTTGGTCCCAAAAGTCCAAAAAGCTCTCCCTTTTTTACACTAAATGAAATCCCATCCACAGCCTTAACATCGTCAAAACTCTTTTTCCCTTTAAAATGTTTCTTTAAATCTTTTACTTCAATTGAGTTTGAACTATCAATACCCGCACCGGAGTTTATATCTTCTTTACTAACGTCTTCCAATAAATTCACTTTTATTTTATAATTTTATTTCTAAATTTGTTATTAACTTTAATAAATATTTGAGTTTTAATAAGAGCTTGTTCTTTAGTATACAATTTTATAAGAAAATTCTTTTTTTAATTCATTTTACAGGTTCTGCTTCAAGTTCTGAGCAAAATTATCTGCGTATTTGAGGTCTTCAGCGTTCGGTCTACCCTTATTCATTCCCCCAAAATATTTCATGAAACTATTTGTGTTAAAACCTTTACACGCAAATTCATCAATAATAGTGTAACCTTTAGATTGCAGCTTTTCCCTAAGAAGAGAGTGGTCTTGGGCTACTTTATCTTTTCCCATCATTGCACTGGTTGAGAAAATGAATGCGTTCCTACTGGTGACTTGCGGTAGTTTATCTGCAAGGTCAAGCAGAAATTCGTGATGTTTTGCTCCATATATCCCCGAACCAAAACCTATTAAGCTATGCTCTTGAAGTTCTTCAGGTGTTATTTGCTGTGGCTTTTTTATTTGTGCATCAAGAACTTTTGCAAAGACTTTAGCGATTTTTTCAGTATTATTATGGTGATATGAATACAAAATCAATAAACATGTCATTATTTTCCCTCCAATTTATTTGTTTAAATATTTTACTATACAGTTATTACTACATGTCCCTTTTTTTTTCCTGTTTCGACATACCTGTGGGCTTCGGTAGTCTGTTCAAGCGGATATCGTTTATCTATGATTGATTTGATCTTCCCCGTCTCAATAAGCTCTTTGAGGAATAGTAAATCTTCAGTTTTCGGGTGCATTGCCCCGAACAACACTTTCTTATCGCTTTTCTTTGAAATCATTCTCCCTCGAACCTTCTGTGACAGCTTAGCATCCGCTATAAGATAGCGTCCGTTTTTTTTTAGCAATTTTAGACTCCCTGAAAACGAACTCTTACTCACCACATTAAGAATAAAATCGTAAGTTTCACTGCTTTTAGTGAAATCTTCTTGAGTGTAATCAATGACCTTGTCTGCACCTATGGAGCGCAGCATGTCTAATTTTTCCGTACTATCCACGGCTGTCACTTCACCCCCAAAATACTTGGCAAGCTGTATTGCATAAGTACCTATTGTTCCACCTGCTCCATTAATCAAAACTTTTTCTCCGCTCTGGATATTTCCTTGCCTAATATGATACAATGCTTCAAGACCTCCCACAGGAAAGGGAGCTGCTTCTTCATACGATATATTTGTTGGCTTTATTGCCAGTACCCCTCCTTCAGGTTCTTCAGACAGACATATATACTCAGCATAAGTACCCATACCCATAAAACCGGTAGCTGCAAAAACTTGATCACCTTCCTTAAACAGATTTACATTTTTACCTACGGTTTCAATTTCCCCGGCTAACTCCAATCCTAGTGTCGTAATTCTCTTTGGTCTTCTGAGTCCAATATACATTCGCATAAGGAGCCGATACCTGATTGGTAATTTGAGACTTCGTTGTTCACAGTCCCCTGCTGTTACTGTTGTTGCTTGTATTTTTATCAGTACTTCATTGTCCTTGGGAATAGGTTTTTCTACTTCTTTAAGTTGAAGAACCTCCGGTGGTCCGTATTTAGTCCATATGATCGCTTTCATTTAGTTTAATCTCCTAGATGATTATTTTGTTACTTGTTCCGTACTATAGTAAATTCTATTAAATATTTCAATTGTAGCAATTATCTTGTAGTACATAAATCTATGTAAGATTAGTAATAGAAAAAAAAATTAAGGTATTCTTGGATTAGAAAGTTATAACTACATTCCCCTTTTTGTGACCTTTGTCAACATATCTATGAGCTTCAACGATCTCTTCCAACGGATGAATTCTATCAATTGCTGCTTTTAACTTTCCTGCTTCAATAAGCTCTTTGAGGGAAATTAACACATCAGTCGATACCTTTGTTGACATTGTAATGTTAAGATAAATTCCTGTCTTCTTTAGAAACTTTTTACCTTGAGAAGTCGGAATCTTGTCTACAGCATCAAAAATAACGTCATAAGGCTCACCACTTTTGGTGAAATCTTCTTTTGTGTAGTCAATTACCTTGTCGGCTCCCAGAGATCTCACCATTTCTAAATTAGTTGTACTACAAACACCGGTAACCTCTGCCCCAAAGGACTTGGCAAGCTGAACCGCGAGGGAACCTGCACTTCCGGAAGCTCCATATATCAAAACTCTTTGCCCGTTCTGGATATTTGCCTTTCTAAGAATACTCAATACTGTAATTCCCGAAGCGGGAATTGCGGCAGCTTCCTCGTAGGTCATATTAATCGGTTTTAGAGCCATCACACCCTTTTTTGCCACCTTTCCTTCTACAGGTAAAGCAGACTGACATATATACTCGGCATAAGCACCAAAACCAAAACCGGTGAACGCAAAAACTTGGTCTCCTTTCTTAAATATTTCTACACCTTTGCCTACTGCTTCAATTTCCCCAGAGAACTCCATCCCTAGTACAGTTATTCTCTTTGGTCTTTTGAGACCATTATAAAGTTTTGCTGCCTTTGGCTCACCCTTTCGCATGTTCGAATCCCCGTGATGTACTGTTGTTGCATGAATCTTCACGAGCACTTCATTATCCTCAGGAGCTGGTTTTTCCACCTCTTTTAGCAGAAGTACTTCCGGCGGTCCATATTCTTCATATACAATTGCTTTCATAACTTTTCCTCTTTAATTGATAGTTTTTCTATTTTTTTAGTAAAATATTGTATATCAGTTAAACATTGGCTTCTACTATGAAAAGAACAAAAGCCATCCTCCCAAAACCACTTCAAAAATAAGAATTAACAGACCTCCGATGTTCCACAGGATTTTAAAGTTAGATTTTATTTGAGATATCGCGTTACCAAAACCATAGAGAAGACTGGCAATAATTCCAAACCACCCGATTATTATTGGTAAAATTCCATATGTAACAAACAGGATTGAATATGCAAGCGTACCAATGGAGAATAGGATTTGAGCAACTGAGAATATAGAGAATTTTGTTTTGAAAATACTACGACCTAAATCAATTAACCTATTTTTTTCAGCATCATTCGTAGCTGAGTATTCTTTTGCTAAATTAAGAAGTCTCCAGTAATTTTTTTTATCGTAAATTTGGATCAAGGCTTCTACTATTCGAGAGATAAACCAGACAATTCCAAGTATTATGTTATATGGACTAAAAGATATAAACAGCGTTACAGCAAGAGCAATTATGCTGAAGTGCTCTATGAGGATTAAGACTACGCTAATTTTAAAATTTGTTGGATTTTTGTTAATCTTTTGCAGTTTAACTTCTGAGTCTTCATCACCGAGTGTTTTATAACCAAAAAAACCGCTTGCAAAGTTTGTAATTATAATTAACAGAAAGAAAAATCCAGATAACCATGTTTCGACACTCAAAGTGAACCCACCAATTTATTCTTCATTTTTTTCACCATTTTAATTTCACTAAAATTCCATTTTATCCCTAATTGGTAGCATTAAAATAAATGAGTCCATGCATACCAAATAGTGAGTACATTAAACACCATGCTTACAATGAGCAAAAAAATATCGTAAGCCTTATAACCCTTTATACCAGCTAGGTTGAACACGATAAAGAAACCAGCTACAATAATGTTTACCCAGCTATTTACAGGAACATCCAACGTAATGGATAGGACAACCATAACAATCGGAACCACCATTATTACTGCCATTCCAAAATACATTTTATGAGACACAGGCTTACCATCTATTTCTCCAGGTTTAGTATCCCCTGCAAATATCCGCAGAACATCACCTAACAAAAAAGTTAGCATTACTGCAACCCAAATGAATGCAAATATTATTTTCACATCTTCCATATTATTATCACTTCCCCTCCGATTTTACAGTTATTGCTACATTTCCCTTTTTGTGCCCTCCATCGACATAGCTATGAGCCTCGGCAGTTTTCTCTAAAGGGTAACTCTTATCTATGACAGGTTTTAACTTTCCTGCATCATAGAGTTCTCCAAGGAAGACTAAATCTTCAGCTTTTTCTTTGTAAGTTCCTTTCAGAACAGTCAAGTAGATTCCATTCGGAGCTAGTGCTATTTTGCAATCTGAAGAAGATGCTTTTCCAACGGCGTCAAAGACGAGATCATAGTGCACTCCGCTTTTTGTAAAATGCTCTTTAGTGTAATCAATTACCTTATCAGCTCCCAGAGATTTCACCAGTTCTAAATTCGTGGGACCGCAAACTCCTGTAACTTCGGCGCCAAAATACTTAGCGAGCTGTACCGCATACGTACCATTGCTTCCTGATGCGCCATATATAAGCACTTTTTGACCGCTCTGGATATTTCCCTTTCTAAGATAATTCAATGCCGTAGAGCCACCAACAGGTAAGACTGCCGCTTCCTCAAACGACATATTTGGGGGTTTTATTGCTACCATCCCTTTATCCCAAAACTCAGGTACAGATATGTACTCAGCATAAGCACCATCTTTTAATCCCGTAGTCGATCCAAAAACCTGGTCGCCTTTCTTAAAAAGAGTTACGTCTTTTCCAATGGATTCAATTTCTCCTGCGAATTCATACCCTAATATTGGCCGTTTTGGTTTTTTAAAACCATACATTAAACGTATCGCGAAAGTATATAAGCTTTTATCTGGGTGTTTCCCACTTCGAACTAACCTTGCCGAGTAACTTACTGATGACGCATACACCTTTACCAGTATTTCGTTATCCATGGGAGTAGGTTTTTCTACTTCCTTGAGGTGAAGAACATCAGCTGGACCGTATTTTTCATATACAATTGCTTTCATATTACTCATTTTATGTTTTTTAGTTGATTTTAAAATAAATTATTTATAAATTTTAAATATATGTTCATGTTAGGAATAACTATTCATCAACATACATTGAAATACATGAGTTTTGTTATAATGGGTGAAAAGAACAATAACCCTCAGCCGATGATGATATTTATCTTATAAAATAAAGTTAATTGAGGGTAAAGTTTTAATTTTAAGTAGGTTAAAAAAAACTTATGATTATTTTTCAAATTTTGGCAATTTGTGGGATGCTTAATCCAATCGTTTATACAGCGATGTGGGTTATAATTGGAAGTAAACAATCAAACTATAGTCATATACGTGATGATATCAGTTCACTTTTTGCGGTTGGTGCTCCTAATAGACGCGCAGCGCAATTGTTTATCGTTACAGAAAGTTTATTGTTATTTATTTTTTTCATTGGACTACAGGATGGAATTAACGATGGTGGAGGTTCGATTGTCGGACCAATACTCTTTCTGATTAGTTCTATTGTGGGAATACTAATAGCTTTTTTCTTTCCGCTTGACGAAGGAGGAGAGTTTACGACATATAAAGGAAAAATGCATATAATTCTCGTTGTCGTAATGGGATTATTGACTATTTCAGGAATGGTCGCACTTTGGCTTAGATTACAATCAGTTTTAATTTGGAGTGGTTTTGCAATATTTTCACTAATTTCTGCTATACTATCTTTAGTTGGTGTAATTATTTCTGCTATTTTTGCCTCGGGTAAGTATAGAGGGATCATCGAAAGAATAATGGTAACCCCTTATCAGCTTTATTACTTTGTCCTTGCTTATATGGTATTTTTGGTTAACTAGCTACTAACGATAAAACCGAATTTTAAAAAATGAATATTATTTTTCTTTTTTTTTCCACCAGTATGGGATACCAAGTTTAATTAAATTACCGTGATCAAGCAGTAAGATATGGTCTTTCATTATCGAGAACACAAAACCTCCCAGATAATCGACCCAATGTTCATCAGGTGGAAGGCCAAACCATCCGAACCTAAAAATCATTATATGAAAATCATGAGTAATGAAAATATTAATACCACCTTGAGAACTGCTCTCCGTTTGACTCCAAATTCGATCACCACTTCTCTTATAGAAAGGTTCTGCTGGAGGCCATAGTTCTGGCGAGTAAATCCCTGCCAAATATTTAAGGATTACTTGATAATTTTTATACGAATTAAATTCGTCTAAATATGATTGGCCGTTTATTCCAATACCATATAAAGCATTACATTCTCCAATAAATTGCCCCCTTCCGTTCATTTCTGTAAATCCTTGGTAAATTTTTTCCGCAGTTACCTTACAACGGCTACGAGGGCTATGAAATAATCGAACCGCTCTATTTTTAGGTAAATTATTGCCAAAAATTTTAGCAATTTCTTCCCCTAGCGGAGTTAGTTCCATATTTGCTCCTTCTATATCGCTCTCGTTAACCAATTTTGGTTCATTTCTCTGGGAATGTCTCATTATTATAGTAATTTTTGATGGAGCGGGAAATTTATCAAGATTATCAATAATATTACGCGCTTGTTTTGTCCAAGGATGTTTTTCCCAGAATTGCGGATTTGATTTTACTGACATTTTTAAGCTCCACTTTTTACTCTAATTACACATTTAATTCTTTTGACAGGTTGGACAGAAAAATCCGTGTCGTCCTGAAACTTCAAAACGGGTAATATCACTATTGCACGTTGGGCATTTTTCTTCTTTCTTGCGATGAGGAATCAAAAATTCGTTCGGATAAGTGCTTAGATCTCCTTTTTTCTTTATTCCGTACTCTAACACATCCTTAATATTTGTATATAGCTCTTTTACTTTACCTTCACTTAACGTATTAACATTAGTTTTAGGGTGTATCTTGGTTCTGAACAAAATTTCGTCAGAATAGATGTTTCCAACACCCGCGATAAAACTTTGATTTAGGAGTGCGTTTTTAGCTATCGCTTTTCTTTTCTTCACAGCTTCTTGAAATTCCTTGAGCGTCATTTTGTAGGCATCTGGTCCTAATTTTTTATTTTCAATAAATTCTTCTATTGAATTAGCATAAGATACCTTCCCAAACATTCTAATGGATATATACGCTAAATTGAAACCGTTATTGAAATGGAAGATAACTTTACTGAATTTAGGAGGTTCTTCTTTTGAATCATAATACTCTAAGTCTCCACTCATTCCGAAGTGCATTACGAGATATTGTGGTTTGAGGTAAACAAGTAAGTACTTTCCATGTCGGAGTGAAGATTCAAATCTCTTACCTATTAAAGACTTTATTAGATGAGTCTCTTCAGTATTTAAAATCCTACCGTCAGTAACCTTTACATCAGTGATCACTTGCTTTAAAGAGGTCGTATCAAGGTATCTTTTGAATGTTTCTACTTCTGGAAGTTCTGGCATGGTCACTAATGTTGTATTATTTTTTTCATTATAATTTTATGATTCTTCTTTTTTCATATATTCTACCGACTCAAGAATTAGTTCTCTTAAAATTTGTAAATCTATATCCTTAAGTTTGTTAATATACAAACATGATTTTCCCGTCTTGAATTTCCCCAGATTCCTAAGGATTTCATCATATTTATCGAAACCCGACATGATATATAGAGTTAAATTTTGTTTACGAGGCGAGAATCCTACTAAAGGCCAATCTCCTTCTCGACCACTGGCATATTTATAGCGATAACTTCCAAATCCAACGATGCTGTCGCCCCACATTACGGGTTTTTCTTGAGTAATCTCTTTCATTAATGCTAAAATCTTAAAACTATCCTCACGCTTAGTCGGATGTTCAACCTTTTTTAGAAAATCCTCAACGCTCTTATTATTAGGTTTAGTTTTTAACTCAGTCATAGAAATTTAAGGTGAAATATCTTATTAAAAAGTTCTAGTTATAGGTTATAACTTCTATAGAGGATAAATTTAACGATCTAATAATAATCGAAAATAAAATCTATAAAAAAAAGATATTTATTTATTAATAGGTTCATCTTTAGGTTCGTCTATAGAATCTAAAAACGAAACTTTGTTTTGAGTTTTTCTAGAAAAAACTCATTTTTTGCTAGAATCTAGCTTATAGTTACGATTAATACGATTTAAGTCCGATCCTAATGCCAACTTCTTCTAGTTTATAAATTAATAATTTATCCTCAATCAGACTTTCCCATCCATCTTCCCCCCTGAAACCATGTGCAGCGAGGAAATTTCTAGAAAACTGCCCTTTTGCCTTATCTACCATTTCTCGAATCACCAATTTTAGAATCTCTTTATCCTCAATTTGAACAAGTTTTCCTTGAATGGAAATAAAGGAATAAGAGCTTAAATCCTCTTCCAACTTTTCAATAGAGACGCAGACATTGTTATTCTTTTTAAGAATTCTCATTTTTTTACCGTAATTCGTGAGATGAAAGTAAAGTTGATTTTTAAGATATACATACTGGAAAGGACAAATATAGGGATAACTATCTTCAATAAAAGCTATTCTACATATATTTTCATTACTTAATACTGATTCAACTTCTTGATCTGTCATTTCAGGTAATTTTATTTTGACCATAATTAACTTAACTCAAAGTTGTTTAATTAAATTTCGGAAAGGTAGGATTTTACATATCGCTTCTAAAGCGTTTATCGTCCAAAATTAGTTGTAATGCTTTAATAGCACTTCTCTCCTTATCTTTAATTTCTAACATTATATCGAAATTATACTTTTTGGTGATTTCAAGGAATTTCGAAAAATCTGAAATGTCAATTGTATCAGAGTGACGTGATTTTTTAGAATTAAGGATTTTAATTAGAATAGATATCCGTTAGTAGAATATTTTTTATAAAATCTCTAACTGAACTTCAAAATAACATCAACACTAATGAAACTTGGAAATTATTAGATTTAACTTCTTTAAGTTTTATTAAATCCTTAGGTTCTTATGTATCAAGGACAAATTAAACAATCTATGGAACTAAAAAAGGAAATTTAAAGAAATCAATCCGTCTAAAAACTGATACTTCAAAAAACAGATATAACAATTTAAATACTAAATGATGATTTGATTTATAAATAGCAATATACAATTTTTGTGATGTAATTGGGGTTTGGAATAAATGGAAGATATTAAGATTAGAGGATACAGAATTCATGTTATGATAAAAGTACCGCATCTTCATGAGAAATTTCCCACCTATTCCTATCAATTTCTAATTTATGACGAGAAAGGAGAGGTAAAAAATTATCCGTTTAGCAGGATAATCGCTCATAATGACTCGATATTTATATTGGAATTAAAACGGAATTTTTATAGCTACATTGCCAATAATAAAATTAAAGCCTATCCTGTTTCAAATTACTTAGAGAATATATCAGAAAACAGCATGTAATTAATTTTAGTGTTCTTAACTTATCCTAATAATCTGTTAAGTTTATTCCCAAGCGTTTCGGGAATTTCCCCTAAATACGAGTTAAAATCGCAGATAAGTAGATAAAGGTAAGGTTCAAATAAGCCTTCTACGCTTGGCCCTACATCTGATTTGTATATGTATACCCAAATTTCCTCGCCATTGTGAATAGATTGTCGGTATACCCAATTTAAAGGAGGTATTTCGGGAATGTTTCCTATGTTTCTTAATATTCCGTGGACATCATCAAACGAATATTTTTTACCCATTATCATAATAGGTGAGAGATCGAATGAGGTAATACAAATTTCACGTAAACCGTAAGTTTTCATTTCTTTAAGGAAATCGCTTCCTAAACGTTTTAGTTGGGTTTTATGTTCGTCTACACGGGATCTAGCGTCAAAATCGTTCAAAATATTATAGATTTTTTCTTCTTGGACAGGCAAGATTTCTATAGCTGTTTCAAGTGGTATTTTATATGAGAGAAGAATATCGTAAATTAACTTTATTTTTGCGTAAACTGATTTGTGAAATAAATACGATTCTGTTTGGCAAGTGACGAGAACATCCCCTGAATATTTTCCTTTTTCCTCTTTCCTGTTAGCTTGTTCGTCGGAATTGAATTCAAGAATATTTATGTTTTTAGACATGGCTCGCGCAAATTTAAATAGCGCTGAAACTAACCCTGCATTTAAATCAAAAGAATCAGCGAGTTCAAAATCGGATGGAGGTTTAAGTTCCTCTTTTGTAAAGTCAAAAAATCTTAGGTACAGATTTATCCCATTTGGAGACTCTTTTACTTTTAAATGGTAATAAGGGAATCCGTTGCTGGTTATAACTGAGAATGCGTAGATCGTCAACGTTAAAGAAAAATTTGTCAATATAAAATTTAATTTAATACAAATGTAATATGATTCTCAATTTTTATATAGTTTCAGTTTTCGAAAATACATTTTTATGAGTTCTGAAATATTAGTTTTTCCTCAATCGATCCTTACACCTTGCTTTTTAAGAGTATCTTGAACCTTCGAAATGCTAACTTGCCTACAAGACACGTTGTCCTTAATGGAAACGGCAGCAGCTACTCCAGCTCCCTGACCCGTGACGATACAACAACACATTTGACGAGTTGCGGCGTGAGTAATTCTATCACCAGCTACGCAGCGCCCTGCTACAAGTAGGTTTTCCACCTTCTGTGGTACTATAATCCCATAAGGAACTTGAAAGTATCTACCTGTAGTAGGCATGATTGCTATGCCGTAACCGTCTATGAATTCGGGACAAATCCCGATCGAATCCTCGAATCTTGCTTGATTTCTAATATCGTGTTCGGTGATCTCGTATTCGCCATAAATTTTTCTCGATTCTCTGACTCCTAACGAGTTTCCTATCGTCCTAAGTCTTGCTTTTTTAAAGCCGGGAGTATATTTTTTTAACGCTTTAATTGCCCACAGAACGCGTTTTCTCCCTTCTATTTCCGCTTTTGTGAGGTCCCATACATCTAGAGGATCGATATCTTTCATGTGAATCCCATTGAAGGAAGTTATTTCTCCTGCGTCTGTATAGTTAGTCCAATAACTTTCAATGTCAACATCTTTTGGTATCTCACCCGCCTCTTTAGCCTTGTTAAACGGTTCTACCAAGTAAGTGGTAAAAAACCTTTCTTCTTTTCCAGATGTTTCACCCCAGTCTCCTAGACTACTAGGATTTAGGTAGACGTACATTAGAAACTTACCGATATTTATACCACTGGCCCCAAAATTAACCGATACTTCCATCAATTCGTTCTTCGGGCTTTTTCGAAACGGAGCACCTGAATGGAACGCAATATCAGCATCTCCAGTGGCATCAATAATTCTTTTAGCCAAAATTGCTTGTCTTCCTGACTTACTTTCCGTAATAACCCC
>Ga0114919_10000809_pt1 | contig 24898 bp, 20 predicted proteins | sample BlataG_FD_88682 | JGI IMG/M metagenome (GOLD analysis project Ga0114919, IMG submission 88682) | Deep subsurface microbial communities from Black Sea to uncover new lineages of life (NeLLi) - Black_00105 metaG | ecosystem: Environmental > Aquatic > Marine > Oceanic > Sediment | place: Atlantic... | reverse complement strand
TACAATCATAGTCGCTCCGTGGAATAATATTCTTTCCACACCAGGCGACAGGAAATATATGATGAATATCTATAGATTCTGAGAAATATGTACTAAAGTCAATTTTGGTAGCTATTTTTAACACCGTTTATTAATAGTACCATCTAACAAGACAAAACGTTACCACCCTTCTGTAAAGTAGAACTACTCTTTGATCTATGATGGAGTTAAAAGGCCTTATTCCGGTGAAGGTTTTCATGTTCAATTTTCAATTTAAAACAAGCAACTATTCTGGAGTAAACCGTGCCACTGATTCCGGAGTATTGCGTACTATCTATTCAGATGATTATAAGCCACATAGAGACAAAAAAAGGTGCCAACCATTGCCAGCACCTTCTCTTTTCCGTGAGTTAATCGGGTTGTACTACCCGGATTTCGCATTGTCTTGATTCTTTTCAGCATACTTTTTCTGTAGTAAATCACTCTGGTACTTCCGGTAGCTGGGGCCGTCGATCTTTACAATAACCGAGTGATGGAAGATACGATCCAAAATGGCCATGGTTGTGATGGGGTCCCCGAGGAACTCTGCCCAGTCCGGCTCTTCAATGTTGGTTGTAAAGATCAGGGACTTGTTATCATTGTACCGCTGGTCAATTACCTTGAACAGAAGGTGTGCCTCCTTAACCACCTGTAATTCCAGGCGATCATGTCCCATCTCATCGATCAGCAGCAACTCCGGGTTAGTGTACTTTTTCATCCTCTTTTCCAGGGTCTTCTCAAACACCCCTGCATTCAGGTCATTGATCAACTCGCTGCAGGTAGTGTAATAGGTTTTGTACCCACCCTGACAGGCCATAAGGGCCAGACTCTGAGCTAAATAGCTCTTACCGACCCCATTGTCCCCCAGGAAAAGGATCGATTCTTTTCTCTCAATGAACCCCAACGAGGCCAGGTCCATGATCAGCTTACGGTTCAGTTTTGGCTGGAAGTCAAAATCAAAGTCTGCAAGCATCTTAAGTGGCTGGGGCAGCCTGCTTCCTTTGATCAGGTTTTCTATGCGTCTCTGCTGCTTGGCTGCAGTCTCGGCCTGCATAACATCACTGATAAACTCATAGTACCCGACAGAGTTTTCATTGGCTCTGTCAACCATCTGCTGGTACTCTTCAGCCAGAAGCTTTAATCCCAGGTAACGGCAGTTGCCGATGAACTGCTCCTGCTGCTGCCTTGTGTTGTTCTTATTTCTGTTGCTCATAACCGTTATTGTTCTTGGGTTTAAAGGATAATTTTATGCTGTAACGCGGCTCGGAGTTGTTTTCCAGGAACCTCTCGATGGCACCCGATTCAAAAACCTTGTACTGCCAGGCCCGCCGTACAGCCACCAGGATATCTTCCATGCGGTAGTTCACATTCATGGCTAACAGGCTTCTTAAGTGATGTCCCCAGGAGTTAGGCTTATGCCGCTTGATCTGCTCGATATTATGTAGACAAAACGATTATGCAAAGAAAATTATCCTTACCTTCTTAATATCAAATAAATACATCTTGCCATTGATAAAATACTTTCCATAATATTTTAGTCTATTATTGTATTGATGGCAATTCCGTCGTCAAGCAAAATAGATTTAATTATGGAAAAAGAAACTTATGATGAGGTAATTACTAAGGTTATTGACTATCTAAGAGAAACATCTTCCCGTAAAGAAGAAACATTCAGGTGCTATCAAACTAGGTGGAGAAAAGTGAAGAGTTATATGAACTCTCAGAACATCATTGATATAGATGCATCTGTCTGTAGGGATTATCTTCAATACGAATTTAGCAATCGCGACTTCAAAGGACTAACACAAAAAGAGAAAGAATTTATAAGCAGTATCAACATTCTTATTGAATTTTTAGAGACTGGTGCAATCCAAAACAAGAAAGAGCAGATCGATCTCATCGATTATGGAAATCTTTCCATAATCGATATACTCACTCATCTCAGGAGCAAAGGCTTCCAGACGGTTTACTACATCGGCTATGACCAGATCAGGCTTCTTGCGGCCTTTTTTGATGCACTCCTACATATCGTTCCTTACGGCCCTTCTCTGCCAATGGATAGGTGACGATCTGTTCTCCCGTGGGAGAGTAAATCACCACATGGTCCTCAGTAATACGTATAGGGCATAACTCATACATGTATTTCTCAGGTACTACATACTGGTAACCCTCCCGGTAGATACACGATTCCTGGTTGACTACTTTATGTGTCACAAGTGATGTATCAAAGTGGTTGGCAGGAAGGACCTGCAAAAAGGGATGCTCCTCTATGTACATATCGATTGGTCTTTTCTTTGTCGTGCCATGCTTGTGAACATCATTCACTCTCCTCAGCCACTGCCGTAACTGGTCTTTAAGATCATCCCTGTCCTTGAACTCACGGCCATTCAAAAAGCTCTGTTCAAAATACCAAAACGGCCGCTCCACCTTCAGGTGCTCATACACCCGCTGTCCGGTGATATTACTGTATTTGCCCAGCAACTCACCAATAAATTCCTTGTATGGATCCAGCTTGCTGGGACGTTTCTTTTTGGGGGTAATCTCATTCTCCGGGGTGGTATCACGCAAAACCGAGTTTGATACCAGCAAGCGGCGGATACGTTTGCGGGAGATATTCAGCTCACGGGAGATCCTGTGGACAGACCATCCCATACCATGCAGGATGATTACTGAGTTTTCTGTGGTCTCATCTTTCATCTTTTTGTCTTGATTTATGGATTTGTAATTGACTGGTGGCCTCTGATAGTTTCTCTGCTTAACCTAATACCTTCTTAAAGCACGGGGTGAGGATCACTTTCTCCGTCTCGTTTAACTTACCTATGCGGTGATCTCCCAACCGCGAGAGCATGATCTGAACCGTATAAAGGACATACTCCATAGATTTCATAAGATCATTGCCATAACAGGACAGCCTCTCATCCTCGTTCTCAGCCGCCAGAAAAGCATCAACCAGTGTATCGCTCTGGCGACTGGTAAGACCATAAGTGGTAATCGCACGGGCAACTTCACACTGGTTGCCGCGCGGCAACTTTATAAGCGCACGTGCATGACTGCTGGTCAAAACACCCATCATGATATCCGAGGACACCCCTTCATCCATCTTGCTGATCAGCGCCAGGCGGCGGCTTACCCACGAACGGCTATAGCCGGTGAGCTTGGCCAAACGCCGCTGATCCAAATCATGGGTCTCCAGCATATCTTTTAACACCACAGCCTCCTCCCAGGCCTCCATAGACTGGTGGGGGCGATTGTAACTCAACAATAAAACCTTGGCCTGCGACAGGTCGATATCCAGAAGGCAGCACTGTAAAGTGTCCATCATCAGATCCTCTGCGGCATATAGTCTTTTAAAACCATCGATGAGAGTGAAAATTCCTTCATGCTCACGCACAATAACTGGCTGCAGTTGGCCATGCAACCGCATCGACTTCTCTACCTGAAGGATCCGGGTCATGTTCATGATGCGCATTCCGGATAACGACAGGTCAAATTTGCTTAATGGTATATCTTCGATTCTGGGTCTCACCGGGTCTGTTTTTTCTCCCGGTAAAAGTAAAGGGTGGTTTTTTCTTAAACGAACGCGTACGTCTTTACAATCATTGGTACAGGAGCATTTTGACGCTTTTTGTTACGTTCCCTTTGCAACTCACGATTGCGTTTTACATACTCCGGGTGAGCATCCCTGTATTCCTTTTGATAGGCATGGGACGGACAAGTAACCCGCCAGCGCTTATTGCGAGCTTGTTGTAATGATTTCCCTTTTGGCGTAGGTGTAGTTCTTTTATCATGCAATCGCTTGCGTGCATTTTGACAGGCCGGGGAAGAACAATACTTCTGATTCTTTATGCGTGGATTACACCGGCATGTGCGTCCACAATGTTGACAAACAAAGGTTGAGACCATGATAGCAATCTTTCAGGATACGAAAGATTACTGTTTTTATCCGGGAAGTAAAAGGGGTGGTAACGTTTTTCGCCGGTGGGTGGTATCAGTTTACTCCCTTATTAAAAGACAGCCCGGAGAACCGTTTGATAAAGCAGCAGAAAAAGTAAAAAGCTGATATTTAACCATTAAGTTTGTACAATCCAACATTATACTGGAATCCGTATGTAAATACACTTCAAACAGTTGATATAGCTATCTCTTTTGAAAGCCCAGGTATGAAATCGAGTTATAATGTAATTGTTCAGGGTATTGATGAAAAAGGGAGACCGATTTTTAACAATAGTAGTTTTTCGGTATATTAGTTCATTTCTGCTCTTTTATGTTATCCGGAGACCGGATTTGTTTAACGATAAACAGAAATTATGCATAACGTGTCGGGTACATATAAAAAATATACGGTTATATTGTCATCAAGTACTCAATCAAATTCTGGTCATGTTGTAATTTTAACTTTTTCCGTAACCGATACCGTTTAACTTCAATACTTCGGAGAGAAATAATTAACAAAGAAGCGATTTCTTTCGAGTTCAAATTCATTCTCAGAAATGCACAGAACCGTAAATCACTGGGAGTAAGGCTTGGATGAAGTGCCTTCAGTTTTTCCAGGAAGTCTGAATGTGCCGCATCGAAATGAATTTTGAATATTGCCCATTCATTTTTATCGGACAGGTTACTGTTAATGATTTCAACGAGTTTCTGTGTTTCGACTGAATTTGAAATTTTATATGGGTTTCCGGCAATGACTAGCCTGGATTTTAATTGTTGCAATACTTCATTTCTTTTTCGTAACAATATAGTGTAATTTACCAATTCTCTCGACTTGTTTTTCAATTCCGCCTGCAAATATTCATTCTTTGCCTTCACCATTTTCTCTTCGTTTTCAGCTCTGATCTTACTAAGATATTCCACTTTCTGGCGATCAGAACGGATTTTGTTAATCCTTTTAATAATCAGAACTATTGCAGCAACAAATATGATGTAAATGATGATGGTCATCCAATGTAAAAACCAGGGATATGAAATCTCAATTGGGAAGGAAACGGTATGGGATTCGCCCGAAATATCCTCAACTGCTTTAATTTCGATAGAATTAGAACCCCAATTCATGTTTTCATACCGCAATTCATTGTTGTTCCCTAAGTTAATCCAATATTCCTGACGGGACAAACGATAATAAAATGTTAAAGTTTCTTGTGTTATGCCAGGTATAGAAAAATTCAGAAGAAGGTTCCGGGAATTAAAAGGCAATTTTGGTTTTGAAGGATTAATGATATTAACTTGGTTTGATTTACCAGCCTTGGTATAACAAGTAATTTTGTTAATGCGTAATTCTGGTAACGGTTTTGCTAAGTGATATTTGGCTAAGTTGTAATCAAAAATTGCAAAGCCGTCATCAAGTCCTATCAGATAATAATGATCATCCAATTTAGTGATATTCTCATTAAAGTCTCCAGCTGAAGTATGGAGGAAATTGTAGTTTAATTCATATTTTAACGACAGGGTATCGTTCAAATAGTGGAACAATCCCAGTGATGTTTTACTAATAAACCAGTACTCTTCCGGATTGGGATTATATACAATATGAGCATTTACGAAGTTCCCTAATTGATTATTTAGCCATGTGTATGGAACGATCTTATGTTCAAAATAATCATACGTAAAAAAAATACCACCATTTGAAAAAATGACCCTGTTATCAAATTTAAACACATTGATATGGAATTCTGACACAAAACCATTTTCTGTTCCAAACCTGAAAGTATTTAAGATGGAATCCCCTGAACTATTAAGCTTATACATATATAGACCTTTATATTCGGAGCTAGCCCAGAGATTTCCCAGATGATCAATTTGTAGATAGTTTGTGTAATCGGTTTCTTTTAAAACACGTTTAAATCCCCACTGCCCAGATTTATCTTTTTCATATAGGGCCAGACCGGTATAAATCCCCTGGTACCCTATATCCTGGCCAAAAGGATTAACTAATAAAGCTTCGCCTCCAATATTGAACAGTTGTCTTGTTTTACCATTTTCAATTTTGCATGTACCTGTATTGAATCCGCAAATGAGCTGATCATCAATTACTTTCAAACTCATGACATGGCCTTTTAATCCCGGTACGGATTCAAAAGAAAAATTTACCATAGAGTTACATTTTATCCAATCTGTATAAAAAAGACCATGATTTGTACCTATATATAATTTCCCTTTATAAATTGCAGAGGAGGTTACCGAGCCTAATTCACCCGATTTATCATAAAAAAAGAAAAATGGAGAGTTAATCTCAATTAAATCAATCCCCTTGTTCATCCCAATCCAAATGTTCTTATCCGGATCTTTCCATAAGGCCAAAACGGTATTGTTTTGCAGCCCGTTGTTTTTATCAACATACATTACTATTTGGCCAGAACTTTTAATAAATAACACACCATGACTTATGGTACCAATAGCAAATAAATCATCATTTATCTTTAGTGCCTTGTTAATATGATAATTTTTTAAAAAGCAATTTTCAGGTGACTTCACCTGGTCCCAATTATTCCCAATTTTATGAAATACACCAAGATATTCCGTTACAACCAGCGAGGTGTCATTGGTGACGAACAGAATATCCTTGATACGCAATTCTGAAATAAAATCAGGAGAAGGTTCTTTTTCAAGTTGCAAATAATCATTTATTCGGAATAAACCATTATTCAATAAAAAAACATATGGCTTTCCTTTGTATTCGAAAAACGAAAAAATATTAACATTTGGATTGATAATCTCTATTATTGCTATCCCGTCATAAACAAATATTTTTCGAAATGAATGGAAAAAGATATATTCCCCAATCCTTTTTATTGTCCAGATGGAAATATTGGTTAAATCCTCATGTTTAATAAATTCCTGACTTAATGATGTATAATACAGATCACCGAATGAATTCCGCTGCCAGTATCCAAATTCCTCAAATGCACCACTATAGATGCAGCCATCAAAATCGGCATATACTGAACGAATTATAATAGGTCCCGGAAGGGAATGAAGATTCCAATCAGCTCCATTGAATTCAAGAAGGCCATAGGTATTACCAAAATAAAGAATCCCTTCTTTATCCTGGGTAACAGACCAGTTTTTATTCGCAGCCTTATATTCCCCTTTTGTAAAGTTTTTTATAAATGGAACGAGTTGACCAGGAATATTTGATTGACCCAATATTAAACCAGCCCACAAAATCCCAGTAAAGAAATATATAAGACATAGAAGCCATTTTTTCATACCCAGTGGATGATTATTTTAAAATTAATGGAAGATTGAAGTACCTGATGCATCGGTAACTTTAAAAAATATATCTGACAAAATTATTAAAATAATCCTACAACAGTACCACAACATGGCTGAATAATATAGTATGCTAAATATATATAGTAAACCAATATAATGTATTGATTAAAAATTACTTGCATCTCTGACTTGTAAATCTAATCTTTTGTGAGTTATTGTTGTGGTATTCCATGCGGAATAGTTGCCTTTTTTTAAGAAATTTATAATAAATATGCTCACTTACTGTAATCTGGGTTTATAACTCCACGGATTAGAAAAAATACAATATAATAATAAAGTTGATATTATCATATTTATTTTCATTCAAATTATATCTTGAAAACCGGAAAGTATTCTGGGATCCTGATAAACAAAAAATTGTCTGAAAATTTCAATCGTTAAATAATTAAAATCTAATGAAATGAAAGCAAAAAATGATTTAAACCGACGCGAATTCATTAAAAAAACTGCCTCCTCAGGAATTGCACTGAGTATAATACCGGCACATGTTCTGGTAGGCTCCGGTCGGGTTGCCCCTAATGATAAATTAAATATCGCCCTGGTTGGCTGTGGTACACAGGGACTGAAAATGCTGGAAGGATGGTTAAAACGTCCCGAGCTTCAGTTTATTTCTGCCTGTGATCCAAATAAAGAGAGCTATGATTATCCCTTATGGGGTAAATCCCGGGGAGAAAAACAGGGTGCACCCGGGGGACGTGAAGTTGGGCGCCGCAGAATAAATGAATATTATGCGGAAAAGCTAGGAGAAGGAAAATACAATGCATGCACGGCATATGAGGATTATCGGGAGATGCTGGAGAAAGAAAATGATGTTGATGCGGTATTCATCATGACACCTGACCATTTGCATGCCGCCGTCGCCGTGGCAGCTATGAAGAAGAAGATTGCTGTGGGCTCACACAAACCCATCGGAAACTTCATGCAGGAAACAAGGGTTACTATTGAAACTGCCAGAAAAACAGGTGTTCCCACACAGATGTTTGCTTACCAGGATACCAGGACAACCCATATTTTGACGGATTGGATCAAACAGGGTGTGATCGGGAAGGTTACCGAGCTGCATCGCTGGACAAACAGGCCCATGTGGCCACAGGGATCACCCTACCTACCTGAAGAGAAACCCATCCCGCCTGGATTTAACTGGGATCTCTGGCTGGGACCGGCTCTTCCACGTCCGTACTCACCGGATTATACACATACAGTTTTCAGGGGATGGTATGAATTCGGAGCAGGTTGTCTTGCCGATATGGGTTATTACGGATTCTGGAAAGACTGGCGGATACTGAATCTGGGCATGCCTTGGGTTGCTGAAGCTTCAACCAGCTTTACTTGCGAGATAAGGGACTTCCGTAGTACCTGGGTGAAAAACAATCTTTCCTACCCTCATGCAGCCACACTAAGATGGGAAGTTCCAGTCAATGGCACAAATGAAAGCATCGAGGTCTTCTGGTATGAAGGCGGAATCAGGCCGATAACACCGAAGGCATTGAGAAAAGAAGGAAGAGCAATGATCAATGAAGGGGTCATGTTTGTCGGCGAGAAAGGAAGCATTTTAGCTGGTTATGGATACAACAATTTGGAGTTAATCGGAGTTGAAAATGCTGATTCACTTCTCGCTTCCCTGCCTCAATCGCGAAGTGGAAGGATAGACGCCAACGCCGAGATGATCGAATATTTCAAGGGGGGGAAGGAATCAGGAGGCAGTTATTTGAATTGCCAGAACGTTGCTGAAGCGATCTGTCTCGGTAACCTGGCCATCCGGATGGACCAACGTCTGGAATGGGACAATGAAAATTTAAAAGTGACCAATGTCCCGGAGGCAAATGAATATGTTAAACGTAAATGTCGTGAGGGGTGGGAATTATAAAGTGAAAACAATATCAAATATTTAAAAAACTACTACATAATCCTAAATTACGAAAACAACTACAAAATGAAAACATCACGCTTAATTTTAACATTAGTACTGGTATTTGCTGTATTTTCACAATGTGCCAAGGATTCTGGTTCCATTAATTTTAAGAAGGAAGGATATAAATCCCTGTTCAATGGGAAAGATCTGACAGGATGGAAAATTACTGAAGGTGACAATGGGCACTGGAAGGTTGTGGATGGTGTCATTGATTATGATGCATTATCTGAAGCAAAAGGTAACAAAAGCCTCTATACGGAACAAAATTTTAAGAATTACAAACTGCATATCGAGTGGCGGTTTAAGAAATACAGCAATTTATTTCCGATGCCGGTTATACTGCCTGATGGTGATTATGCAAGGGATACAACCGGGAAAATCCTGCATTTTATGAGGCCAAATTCAGATTCCGGGATTATTATGAGAGGAAGACACCAGGTGAATGTCTGGTGCTGGGGCGTGGGATCAGGCGAGCTCTGGGGTACACGGCTTAACAGGGATTTACCTCCTGAAGAAAGAGCCAATGCCGTTCCTAAATTTCATGCTGATAATCCCGTGGGTGAATGGAATGCATTTGATATTACACTGAAGGACGATCGTGTCACCGTATATCTGAATGATATTCTTGTGATTGAAAATGGACTGATGCCCGGTCTTCCCGAGGAAGGCCCTATTGGATTGCAGCATCATGGGGGATTGAATAATGAGACAGGTGAAATGAATGGTGCATCCAGCCTTATCCAGTTCCGTAATATATGGATCAAGGAAATTTGAAAATTGAATGCGCTAATTTGTAAATCATTCAAACATGAAAAAGATACTTATCCTTCTCGGATTGGGTTTGATCATGACCCAGTGCAATTTGAAAAAGCAGGATCAGGAAGGGCAGTTAAGCTCGAATTTGTCTGATGAAGACCTGATGACCCTGGTAGAGAAACATACCTTCCAGTATTTTTGGGACGGTGCCGAACCTGTTTCAGGCATGGCGCCCGAACGCATTCATATGGATGACAACTATCCGCAAAACGATAAAACCATCGTAACATCGGGAGGTTCAGGATTCGGAATTATGGCAATACTGGTTGGAATTGAACGGGAATTCATAACGCACGATGAGGGATTGGAAAGACTGGAGAAAATCACTGATTGGCTTGAAAAAGCCGACCGTTTTCACGGTGTATATCCACATTGGTTGTATGGAGAGACTGGAGAAGTAAGACCCTTTAGTTCAGATGATGATGGAGGAGATATTGTTGAGACCTCATTTCTATTTCAGGGGCTGTTATGTGTACGGCAATATTTCAAGGATGGAAACGAGAGGGAGAAACAACTGGCGGAGAAAATTGATAAGCTCTGGAGAGAAGTAGAATGGAACTGGTACCGCGGAGAAAACAGGGAGAATGTTTTAATCTGGCACTGGTCGCCCAATTACAGATGGAAGAAAAATCACAAAATCCTGGGTTATGACGAATGCCTTATAACTTACGTGTTGGCAGCTTCTTCTCCCACTTATCCCATACCACCCGAAGTTTACCATGAAGGCTGGGCAAGGAATGGAGAGATTAAAGGAGTACCCACCAAATATGGATATGAGCTTGCACTCAGACACAATGGCTCACCGGAATATGGTGGTCCGCTTTTCTGGGCACATTATTCTTACCTGGGTCTTGATCCGAGAAACCTGGAGGACGAATATGCGGATTACTGGCAGCACAACAAAAATCATGTTTTAATTGATTATGAATACTGCGTTGAAAACCCAAAGAATTATCCAGGCTACGGTCCGGACTGCTGGGGATTAACAGCCAGTTATTCTGTGAGAGGTTACTCAGCCCATAAACCTGAAAACGATCGTGGTGTTATCACACCTACCGCTGCATTGTCATCCATTCCCTATGCACCGGAAGAATGCCTGGCAGCCATGCGATATTTTTATGAAGAGCTGGGAGATTCACTATGGGGAGACTATGGTTTTTACGATGCATTCAGTATTGGTGAAAAATGGTTTCCCAAAAGATATCTTGCGATTGACCAGGGACCGATCGTTGTGATGATCGAGAATTACCGTACCGGCCTGCTGTGGGATCTGTTTATGTCTTGTCCCGAAGTTAAGCAAGGGTTGAAAAAACTAGGATTTACACGGCCGACCTGAATAAAGTAACACCATAATAATGATTTTCTCAATGATCAAATCTTTTAATACCATGAATTTAAGAATCTTATATTACCTGTTAAATTTCCTGCTCATCTTTTCTTCATGTGAAAATCCCGGGGATTCTTCCAGAAGAGGGACAAATCCTGAGATGGATAAATTTATCAGTAATCTGATGAAGAAAATGACCCTGGAGGAAAAGATAGGTCAGCTGAACCTGGTTTCCATTGGATTTACCGTTACCGGGCCGAGGGTCAGCGACCAGGTGCAAGAAAAAATCAAGCAAGGACTGGTGGGTGGAGTATTTAACACCTATACTCCCGTTGCCGTCAGGAAGCTTCAGGAAATGGCTGTAAATGAATCCCGACTCGGCATACCCCTTATTTTCGGATTTGACGTCATACACGGGCACCGGACCATATTCCCTGTGCCCCTGGGACTGGCTGCATGCTGGGATATGGATGCCATAGAGAGGGCTGCCAGGATAGCCGCGGAAGAAGCCAGTGCCGAAGGCCTGAACTGGACATTCTCTCCCATGGTGGATATGGCAAGGGATCCTCGCTGGGGACGGATATGCGAAGGCTCCGGTGAGGATACCTGGTATGGTTCCCGGGTCGCACAAGCCATGGTCAGGGGCTATCAGGGAGACGACCTTTCTGCCCATAATACATTGATGGCCTGTATTAAACATTTTGCACTCTACGGTGCTCCAGTGGCCGGCCGTGACTATAACACGGTTGACATGAGCATGCGACAGATGATGGAAGATTATCTGCCTCCCTATAAAGCTGCAGTGGATGCAGGTGCAGGCAGTGTTATGACATCTTTCAATGACATCAATGGTGTTCCCGCAACCGGCAACAAATGGTTATTGACTGAGCTTCTGAGAGGCCAGTGGGGATTTGAGGGATTCATTGTGACGGATTATACTTCAATAGAGGAATTAATCCCCTTTGGGGTGGCAAAGGATGCTTCTGAAGCTGCCCGGCTTTCTATAGATGCAGGGGTTGATATGGATATGGTAAGCGAGATACTGCTTGACAACCTCGGGCAACTGGTGGAGGACGGGAAGGTCAGTGAAGCCCGGATCAATGCTGCCTGCAGGCGAATCCTTGAAGCCAAATACAAACTGGGATTGTTTGAGGATCCTTTCAGGTATGTGAATGAGCAGCGGGCAACGGAAACGATCCTGAAGCCGGAATTTCGGGAAACCGCAAGGGAGATCGCACGCCAAAGTATGGTTCTGCTTAAAAACGATAATGCTACCCTGCCCCTGAAAAAAGCAGGTTCCATTGCACTCATCGGACCTCTTGCTAAAAGCCAGCGGGATGTTTTAGGCAACTGGAGCGGAGGAGGAAGAAGCGAACATGCCATTTCTGTTGAGCAGGGTATAATAAATGTCGCCGGAGATGCTGTTCGGATCAATTATGCCAGGGGTGCAAACCTGACCAACGATACCATTTTGCTTTACAAACTTCATGCAGGCAGGCAAGGGCTGGATTACCATTCTCCGCAGGCGTTGCTGAGTGAAGCAGTTACAATTGCACGGAATTCTGATGTGATTATGGCGGTGGTGGGTGAGTCACGCGGGATGAGCGGGGAAGCAGCAAGCCGCTCGGAGATCGGACTTCCTGAATCACAATTAAATCTGCTGAAGGCACTGAAGAAAACCGGAAAGCCCCTGGTCATTGTATTGATGAACGGACGTCCGCTGACATTGGAGTGGGAGAATGAGCATGCAGATGCCATCCTGGAAACCTGGTTTGCCGGAACGGAAGCAGGCAACGCGATCGCCGATGTATTATTCGGAGAATATAATCCATCCGGGAAGCTGACGGTTACCTTCCCCCGTAAAGTTGGCCAGGTTCCCATTTACTATAATTATAAAAATATCGGGCGACCATACACAGGCATATTACTGGATAAATTTAAATCAAGGTACCTGGACGTACCCAATGATCCCTTATATCCTTTCGGCTATGGGCTCAGCTACTCGAATTTTACTTACAGTGATCTTCAACTCGATGAGGACAAGCTCACAGTATCCGACAGCCTTCAGGTTTCTGCACTCGTAAGTAATACAGGTAATTTTGATGGGGAAGAAGTTGTGCAACTGTATGTGCAGGATCTTGTGGGTACCGTAACAAGACCGGTTAAGGAACTGAAAGGTTATAAAAAGATTTTACTCCGGGCAGGGGAAAATGAAACGGTATCATTTACCATTACTGCAAATGATCTGCGCTTTTACAATATCGACATGGAGTATGTTGCTGAACCCGGAGATTTCAAGGTATTCGTGGGTACAAACTCCAGGGATGTGCTTGAAGCGGGATTTACACTGGAATAAGCGGCATTCGTTGCAGCGTTCAGATCAGGAATTTGATCAATATCTTAAATTGTCTAACCCATAAACAAACAAATTATGAATCAGCGTCGAAAATTCTTGAAAAATTCAATCGCTGCTGTTACGGCAGCATTTGCGGCCCCATCCATTCTCAAATCGCAATTCTCCTCCCCTGCCATGATGCAGGAGACCATAGACCTTCCACACCAGAAACTGTCAATCCTTTCCTACTCCTTTCATGGATTGGTCCGAAGAGAAATGCAGGACATCTACGGTTTTTTTGAGTCCTGTAAATACCGGTATCATCTGAACGCAGCGGATCTCTGGAACGGTCATCTTGCAAGTACGGATGATGAGTACATTGCGAAAGTTAAGGAAGCGCTGGATGAGCGTGAACTGTATATTCCAAACATTGCCTGTGACGGATGCCATGTACTGGACAGGGATATGGAAAGGACCAAGGTGACCAATGCAAACGCATGGGCTCATCTTAAGGCCGCCAAAACACTGAGGATCGGTTTTGTGCGGATTGATGCCGGTCCGCAAATGCCCCGGGGGAGTGGGAAGACGGACTGGACCGATGAAGAATTCGATTATATCGTGAAACATTACAAGGAATATGCCCAGTACGCCTATGACAACGGGTTCAAGGCGGGTGCCGAAAACCATATGGGCCCTTCTGTCTACTGGAAAAATATGAAAAAACTCATGGAAGCCGTTGATCATCCAGGATTCGCCTTTTGCGTTCACATAGGCGGATGGAGAGGTACTGAAGAGGAGGTTGCCCAGGCTGATAAGGAATGTGCACCTTATGCGGCGCATACCCATATCCCATGGAATATCTGTGAGGGACCTCTGGTGCAGAAAATGAATGATCTCCGTAATGGAGGCTATAAGGGCTATTACAGTGTAGAACACCATTCAGCCACGAATGAATATGCCAGGGTTGCCATACAGCTTGCGAAGGTTCGTGCGGTCATGAGAAGCTGGGAAATGGGTGGTGACGGCTCAATGGAATCACGTTCACCACGAAGATAAAAATTCACATATGCCGTGAATAACATGTGTCTTCCGTCATGTGGATGCACTCATGTTGTATGAAATAAAAAGCCAGAGAATATTTAATTATTATGGAGTATAATCTATTTATCGCCGGCTTTTTTCTGATGGTACTCGGTGGCATCTTTCTGGGAACCTTTTCCTTTCCCCTGAAATACACAGCTAAATGGGAATGGGAAAACACATGGGGTACAGGTTCACTGATGGCCCTGATACTGGTCCCCTGGCCTTGATAACCATTCCCGGACTGCGCGAGGTCTACGCGACAGTTCCGTTATCCGTCCTGGTGCTGTCACTGTTGTTCGGTGCAGGGTGGGGTGCGGGTGGTATATTCTTTGGCAAGGGACTGGATGCGATCGGTTTTTCCATCGGGATTGCGCTGATCATGGGAATGGTAGCAGTTGGAGGCTCTGTCATTCCCCTGGGCATGAACCAGCCGGAGGCGTTTCTTGAACTTTCGGGGCTGGTGCTCCTGGCAGGAATCATGGTGATGATCGGCGGTTTGTATATCTGCGCCAGGGCAGAACTGCTGAAGGACCGCGATCAGCAGGCAAATGATAAGGTAAAGAGAAAAGGACCTCAAAAAGTCTCATTCAGAAAGGGACTGATATTCTGTATTTTATCCGGGTTGCTTTCATCCCTGTTGAATTTCGGGTTTATCTACGGCAACTCCCTCTCCGAGGCGTCGGTCAACAGTGGGGCCCATCCTGTCAATGCTGAGAATGCACTGCTGGCACTGGTCTTTACTTCCAATTTCCTGGTGAATGCCGGATATTGTGTTTTTCTTTTGTTTCAAAACAAAACATTCAGCAGGCTCAGCATCAAGGGAACCCTGAAATACTGGCCAATGGCCATGATTATGGGGATTCTCTGGCCAAGCGCAGTGGTCGTTTACGGGATGGGTACAACCATGGTTGGTGACCTGGGGGCATACCTGGGTTTTCCCGTTTTGATGATCATGGCCATCATCGCGGGAAATATTTTCGGCATCCTGGCCGGGGAGTGGAAAGGCGTAACTCCCGGGCCCAGAAGGATGATGGGACTGGGGATCACGGTCCTGGTCGTTGCCACGCTGATCCTCGGACTATCCATGAACCTTGCATGAGGCAAGAACCCCTTTAGCCAACGCCAATGATTGCTCATTTATCTCCGGATTCATTGAAGGTTTTATGTTAAAGTGAAACGAAAGAATTAAAAGCAGTATTTAAACTTCATCTTATTCAAATTTGATTATTATGGAAACAAAAGGGCCGTTTATTAAATCATTTATTGCAGCCATATTGATAATATTTAGTTGTATGGTTGCTTCAAATCTGATGGCTCAAAATGACAATGTAACTACTGTCGCGAAGGCTATGCTGCAGAATCAGGAAATGCAAACCTTTGATTCTTACCTGGATATTGGATATGATCAGGAACTGCGCCCTCAATTCCATTTCACATCACGTAAAAACTGGCATAATGATCCCAACGGGATGGTCTGGTACGATGGTGAGTACCACCTGTTCTTTCAGCACAATCCAAAAGATATCAAATGGGGTAATATGACCTGGGGCCATGCTGTGAGCAAAGACATGGTTCATTGGACGCAACTACCTCATGCAATTCTGCCCTATGGCGGGGCCGTTGTTCCCAATCAGGGTTTCGATCCCGGTGAGCGTGATCCGAAAGTGTTCTGGCACAAGGCAAGCGAAAAATGGGTGATGGTCCTCTGGGTCAAGAGAGGTGCCAGGGAGGGAACGCCGGAAGAAAAGCTTGGTAAAGTCCGGTTCTTCATTTCGGATAATTTGGTAGACTGGCAAGTTGCAAGTGACTTCAACCGGGAATGGGTTTTTGAATGCATGGATTTCGTTGAGCTTCCTGTGGATGGCGATCCTGACAATACAAAATGGCTCCTCTATGATGCAAGCTTTGACTATGAGATTGGTGAATTCGACGGCAAAACATTTACTACCGACAAAAAGGTATACAAAGGTGATTACGGAACAGATTTCTACGCGGCTCAAACCTTTAACAACAGTCCTGACGACCGCACCGTTATGATCGGCTGGATGCAGGAAGGGCAGAACAGTGTTTTTCAGCAGGCCGGCATGCCTTTCAATCAGCAGATGTCATTCCCGACAAGCATGGAACTGCACAATACTCCTGATGGCCTTCGTTTATTCCGATGGCCGGTCAAAGAGATTGAAACCCTTTATGTTAAAACCAGCAAGTTTAAAAACCTGACTGTCAATAAACTGGCAAAGAAATTAAGCGGTCTTGAAGCTGAATTAATAGATATGTCAATTGAATTTGAACCGACGGATTCGATGACCCTCACCATTCGCGGTATTGAAGTAACTTATTACAGGAGTACTGAACAGTTTACCTGTGGAAAAAGTCAGTTTGCTGCACCGGCAATAGACGGGAAAGTCAGGCTGCATGTATTGCTGGACCGTGCCTCAATTGAGCTTTTTGCCAACGGAGGAGCAACTGTCTCTACCAACTATGCCGTTCCTTCGGCCGATAACCGGAGTATTTCAATTTCCGCTGATAGTGATATGAGAATCAACACGCTGGTCATAAACGAGATGAAATCCTCCTGGTAGAACAATTTGAAATAGTATTATGAACTTCCATCTCCATAAGTTGGTAATTCTTCTGGCACTTGCAACTTTTATAAATGCAGGGGAAAAACAGGAACAAAAAGCTCCTGTCAAACCCAATGTTCTGTTCATCGCCATCGATGATATGAACGACTGGACGACACTTTTTGATCCGGACAGTCCCATCAAAACACCCAACCTGGAACGCCTTGCCCGGAGGGGATGTTTTTTTACGAGAGCCTATTGTGCCGTGGCAGCATGCAACCCTTCACGTACGGCAATACTAACAGGTTTAAGGCCCACCACCAGCGGGATTTATTCAAACAACCAGGAGTGGAAGAAGTTATTGCCCGATGTGGTAACCCTCCCTCAGTATTTCATGCAAAATGATTATATTGCAAAGGGTGGAGGGAAAATATTTCATCACGGGCGTACAGGGGCTGACAGGGAAGATAATCCCTCTTTCCAGGAGTTTTTCAAACTCAGGATCCATGCCCATAAACCTAATTCGAATTATAATGGTTACAGGAAAGGTCCCGGACTGGGAGCATTATCGAGTACCTCATGGGACTGGGGTGAGCATGATGCTCCGAAGCAAACCGATGAATATACTGTTGAGTATATCGTAAACGTGATGGAGAATCACCCGAAAAACATGTCACTTTTTCTGGCAGCCGGGATTTTCAGTCCCCACCTGCCGTTCTGGGCGCCACCGGGAACTTTTAAACGGTACCCTTTTGACGAAACCAGGCTTCCGCCCATGCCTGAAAACGATCTGGATGATGTGCCGGCCATTGGTAAGAGAATGGCAGCTACCGAACATTTCATCTGGGAGAACACCTCCCTGCCTCCCGTGAACCGCCCTGGCAGTTTGAAAAAAATGGTACAGTGCTACCAGGCATCGGCAGATTTTGCCGATGAAATGGTAGGACGCTTGATGGAAAAGCTGGATGCTACCGGCATTGCAGATAATACGATTATTGTATTATGGGCGGATCACGGTTATCACCTTGGAGATAAACAGGCATGCGTAAAGTTCACCCTGTGGGAGAAGGCAAACCATGTGCCCTTCATTATTGTGGCCCCGGGAATAACTGAGCCCGGTTCCCGTTGCAATCAGGCTGTCAGCCTGGTGGATATTTATCCCACTTTGATTGAATTGGCCGGCCTTCCGCCGAAGGATGATCTGGATGGTCTCAGCCTTGTTCCCCTATTAATAAATCCTGATTCGGAATGGGAAAGACCAGCAATTATGACAATGGGGAAGGGCAACCATGCGGTACGCACGGAAAGATGGCGTTATATTCGGTATAATGATGGCACGGAGGAATTGTATGATCACGAAAACGATCCTTGGGAATGGACGAACCTGGCAGGCAATCCTGCTTATGAAAAAGTGATTGCCGAACATAAAAAATGGCTTCCAAAAGATTAGGACTCTGTTCAGTATTTTCAAATAGACTATTTACACATGAAATTATTGATTATAGCAATGTTTGCCCTGTTTTTTGTGGGACTGGCACCGCAGGTGCAGGTACATCCGGCCGGTGAGGAATCTTATGGTGGGAACGCCCTGTTTGACATGCAGGAGATCCGTAACGAGTCAAGCCTGGATGTTGAAGTTATTGAGGATTGGCACAAGGTTGAAGGGGAAGTTCCAACCCGGCAGAAATTCATTACCATTTGTGTCGGGGAACTCTGGCCCGGGCAGGATTACCGTATCCCGGTGCGGATGATAGTTCCCGCCGGTTCTAAAGCGAAGGGATTTCATCTGACAGGCGGACATATGCCAAGGCAACTGGAAAACGATGTGGATCTCAAACCTATTGAAAAAGAACTTATTGCAGGTGGAGTGGGACTGGTTTATACCGTAGTCCAGGACCTGGCACCAATGGGACAAAAGGAACTGGGAGACCAGATGTACAGGCGATTTATCAACACCCTCAACCCACGCTACTCAGTTCAATACTGGGGCTGGCCCGCATCCATTATGCGCTCTGTCACGGCGGCTTATGCCGAAGATGATTTTTTCGAGCAGGGGAAGGTGGCCGTTTCAGGCGGCTCAAAAAACGGAGCTTCTCCAAGCGTTGCAATTATTTGCGATGAGCGTATCACAGCTCTGCATGCAAGTGTTTCACCCATCTATGATTCTCCATTGCGTTTGTGCGACCTGACTGCCTGGGATGAGCTGGAGAAAGATAACAGGGTTTATGTTCAGGCAGAGGCTGTCAATCATTTTTTCCTGGGAGGTACATTTGGACCGATATACAATGCTGCAGCTCTTGAGGCCGGACATAGCTGGGAGGACATTCGGCAGCTTGCCCTTCAAATGGCTGATTACATCTTTATTTCAAGAAATATTGGGAAACTGGAAGAGAGAGATGTGGATCTTTTATTTCAACCCGGGACCCATGATATGGTTGCTTATGATGTACCCTGGGGAGGAGAACATTTCCCGCAAATTCCGGTGTATCTGAGAGCCAATTCCGGCCATGGACAGAGGAAAGGACATCCTGCAGCGGAGAAAGATCAGAAAAACCTGGCTGCATTCTTGCTGGGACATTTCTTTAATGATATGGAACCCATGCTTAAACCTCCATCGGTGGACTATGAGGTGAAAGAAGGTAAGCTTAATATCCGCGTTCGTTTCAAGTCCGGCTCTAAAGAAGAGAGCGGCAGGATCTGGTGGATGTATGACCGCCATCCTGATGGAAGCGCTGCATACCTGGCAGAGCTATTTCCCGACGACCAGTGGAAAGATATGGAGTACAACAGTATGGACAAAGCCTGGACTGCCGAAATAGAACTGTCTGAAGATGTTTTACATATCGATTTTTTCAGCAATCACAAAAAAACACAGCAGCGAGCATCAACAATATATCCAACCTATATCTCTAGTCCATATACAAGGGTCTGGTTAAAATGAAACAGGAGGAAAACTATCATGAGTAAAAGAATATTGTTTTTATACAAGCTTATGCTATGCAGCCTGGCCTGTATATTTTTCATGAATACTGGCATCAATGCCGCTGACGATAACAGGCTCTATGCCGGTACTGCGAAGGTTGATATCACGCCGGGCTCAATACCCGACAGTCTTATACATGATCACCAGTTTATAAGGGTTCTGGCCTTTAGTGATGGTGAAAACAAAGCCCTGTTGATAGCGCATGAAACCATGTTCACCAGAGAACATTTATGGGAAGAAATCACGGAACGTATCAGGGAGGAAACGGGTATTCCACCCGAGTATGTTATTCTGAGTGCCATCCACACACATAGTGGCGCCCCTCCCGGAGATGATTTTAACGATAAATTGATGGATTGCGTAAAAGAGGTACTGGCAAACCTTGAGCCGGCTAAGATTGGCGCAGGTAAAGGTGAATGCTTGATGAATATCAACCGTCGAGCCAGGGCTGCAAGTGGCGGCATATTCTTAGGTATGAATCCTTATGGGCCCTGTGATCATAATGTTGATGTTTTGAGGGTGGATGATGAACATGGAGAACCTATATCCATCATGGTAAACTGGGCCTGTCATGCCGTTGTCAACTGGCCCAGACCCAGGCTTTACTCAGGGGACTGGCCAGGCGCTGCAGCAAAATTCATAGAGAGAAAATTTCAAAACGGTCTTACCGCCTGTATAACTATTGGCGCCTCGGGAGATATTAACCCGATATATGAAAAACCCTGGCCATATGAATTTGATAAGGAGAAGAGAGGTGAAAGGGGCTTTACTATAGATGGCTGTGCAGCCACGGCAATGTACCTTGGGAAGGAGGCCATCAAGGTGGCAGGGAATACAAAAACATATTCAACGGGAAAAATCAGCGCCATACAGCGCTTGCTTGTATTACCCGGTAAAAAAAGATTCGAATCGAGGATGCCCAACCAGGAGATCATCCGGGGAGATGACCTGCAGATCCGTCTCTCTGCCATTAAGATCGGTCACATCGTTCTTACCGGTTGGGGCGGGGAAATCATGACCGAGATTGGGATGCATTTAAAGGAAAAATCGCCGTATCAAAATACCTTTGTGATCACCCATTGCAACGGCAGCAGCGGATATATTGTAACCGACGAAGCATTACAAGAAGGAGGTTTTGAACCCAGAGGTTCCAGGTCAATGCCAGGCTGCGAAAAAGAACTGGTTGACAACCTGCTGGAAATGATCAGCCAGTTATAACAGGATACTACATCATTCCACTATGCTGTAAAACCTGTGGGACCTTATATTGCTTTTTAAGTATCTCAAGTTCTTTCTTTAATCCGGCAACAATATCTGCGTATGCGGGATCATCATACATGCTTTGCATTTCTGAGGATCTGCTTCGAGGTCATATAGCTCCCAAAATAATTCGGACTTCGGTTGACACTTTGTATGATGACTCACAAGACTTTGTGTTTGTAAAGCATAAGGGCTGTGTTTTCATTGATCTTTACCACCTTTTGTTTCAACTATGACAACCCCGTTCGCCCCTCTTACTCCATAAATAGAAGCAGCTGGACCTTTTAATACATTGATACGTGCAATATCTATCGGTGGTATGGTTGCAAAGAAACTTTCATCAACCTCAAAACCATCCACTACCAGCAATGCAGCATTACTTCCATAATATGAACTTCTTCCGCCGCGAATTATAATTTCACCACCGATTACTTGAACCCCTGGAAACCTTCCTTTTATTATTTCATAAATATCACTATAGTTTGAAAAATCCATATCATTATCATCCAAACTGGAAATAGCGTAAAGTTTTTCCCTATCCCTAACATGTCCATAACCAATTGCCAGCTCCCGGTTTTCAGGGCCAGGTTTTAATTTCAAATTCACCAAAACGAATTTTATTTTTTCCTCTATTTTTACGCTTTGACTTGAAAAGCCTCTGGCTGTAACCTTCAGTTTATCCTTGGGAAGGGAGGTAACTGTAAACATTCCAAGTGTATCTGAAAACACAACCTCTTTCGAGCTTTTTACTTTAATGCTCGCGTTAACTAAGGGGATACTGTCAAAAGTTGTTACTTGTCCATGAAAAATTTTCTCTTGCCCGAACACTGAGAACGTTGAATTCAAAACAAATATTGATGAAATAATTATTTGGATGATTAATCTTTTCATTGCTGATTTTGATTCGTTGTTTTACTAAAGTTTCCTGATTATCTGATTTCTGGATTGATTACATACTGTTATCTGCATATAAAACCTTCACTGAACCTGGAGATGTTCGATCAATCATTGGCATTAGCGAATTGAAATTATGTCGAACTCACGTTAATACTAATATGTTTTCCGATTTGGTGAGGTTCATTTTCTTTGATAGTTAAATATCCATTTTATATTCCTTACAGAATTATGGATACTTCTGCGCTAAAAGAGGAATAATCATATTTTCAAGGTGATCAATCCGGGATGGTATTGCGTGCTTCCCGGTCAGGATCATTTTGCAATATACAAACATCATCGAGAATCATGGTTTCACCGTTTTCAACGGTATACTCGGGCCATCCAGGCAATTCTTCTACATTCGGATCTCCCGTACGCATAAACTGCAGCAATGCCCCCGACATTTTCTCCGAGAGTTTCCTGGGACGTTCACCACCGCCTGTATGTGACAGCATCAGGTCGGTATTGTAAAACCAGAAGCAAATATCCAGGCAATGGTGGGCCCTGGCGCGGTTATCAAACAATGAGGGTTCCCAGCCAAACCAGGCAACAAAAACCGGTGCTTCCTGATTGGTCTTGGCATTGGCTGTTTTGATCGCCCTTTTACGGTTACTGCGTATCAGGCTGAGAAGCTCAATGGGTCTGGCATCCGGGAAAGCTGTGGCATAGGCTTCAAAAACTTCAGCTGCTTTGTCACCCAGGTCAACACGTGAGCCTCTTGCCTCCTGTAACATTTCTATGGCCTCCTCGGAGGTAATATTTTCCAGTTCCGGATTACTATGACCCGATGACCATTCATGGAAAGTAGTGGAGATCAACATAGGAATATCGGAAGAAAGTCCCTCTGATTCGGAAAAGAATGTTCCCTCATGCAAATTCACCCCATCGGCAACAGGACCGAAACTTCGCCTCATTCCGCTACTACCCTGTTCCTCAGCACATTTCCTTGCAGCTTGGTTTGCCAGTATAATATAGTCTTTCCATGGAATCTCCTGAAGTTTATCCAATTCTGATGGTGTCAGCCCGGCTTCCTTTAAAATGTATTCCCCAACTTTTCGGGTAGATTCCTGGTCATTAGCCTGAATGGTCGACCCACTTAACGCAACAGCCCGATGGATTAGTCCTTCTGCCTTTGGCATGGACAATAAAGTGCATACTTTTGATCCTCCTCCAGACTGTCCAATTATGGTAACATTACCGGGATCGCCACCAAAATTGGCGATATTTTCCTTAACCCATTCCAGGGCTGCCACCATGTCAAGGGCGCCAACATTTCCTGAATTGGCATACTTTTCACCACCGACGGCCGACAAATCGGAGAATCCAATAGGCCCTAAGCGGTGGTTGACGGAAATAAAGACGATGTTACCTTTGCGGCTTAGGTTTTCACCCTTGTAGCCATCCTGTTCAATTGAGTTTCCGTTTCTAAAACCACCACCATGAAACCAAACCAAAACAGGTCTTTTTATTCCATCGTCCATGGAAGGGGTCCAGACATTAAGCTTTAAGCAATCTTCACTGACATCATCGTAATTCCAGTGATCGCGAAAGGATGAGATAGCATTGGCATAACGGTTATCCATGATCTGCGGTGCAGAATTCCCCCACCATACCGCAGGATAAATTTCATCCCAGGGTTCCGGTTTTTGGGGAGGCATGAAACGATTTTTACCACCAGTATCAGCACCATAGGGGATTCCCCTGAATTGGTAAATTTCGCGTAGAATGATTCCTTGTACTTTTCCGTAAACGGTTTCAACAATTGCAATATCATCACCAATAAATAGCACCTGACCGTCATTGTCAGTATTGCTTTTGTTTGTTGTATTGCATCCTGTGAACAGGAAAGAAGAAACCAGTCCCAGTACCGCAATTCCAATTACAAAATTTTGAAAAAGATTTCGTTGAATTGTTTTCATTTTTTCTTAATTAGGTTTTAATAATTATTGATTATATGATTGGAATACTTTTTAACGGATGTAGCCGGTATTTAATAATGCTGAATCAGTTATTTAAATTCAGGAAGTGAATCTTCCCATTCCTTATATAATTTCTGCAGTTCCATTGCTTTCTCAGGGTATCGTTTGATCAGGTTTTTTTGTTCGCCAATATCCTTTGCCAGGTTGAATAACATTGTATCCTTGGGAGCATTCCTGCGGTCTTCCAGCATTAATTTCCAATCACCACTTCGAATGGCCATATCTCCTCCACGTTTCCAGAATAAATTCTGGTGAGGAGTTTCGTTTGCCGGCTTTTCACCTTTCAGGTATGGTAGAATATTGATCCCATCAAACTTGTACTGGTCTATGTTTTCAATGCCAATGTAGGATAGCAGAGTGGGAAGAATATCCAGTGTAATCACCGGCTGCTCATATTTTCTCCCGGGTGGTAT
>Ga0114919_10000808_pt1 | contig 24904 bp, 69 predicted proteins | sample BlataG_FD_88682 | JGI IMG/M metagenome (GOLD analysis project Ga0114919, IMG submission 88682) | Deep subsurface microbial communities from Black Sea to uncover new lineages of life (NeLLi) - Black_00105 metaG | ecosystem: Environmental > Aquatic > Marine > Oceanic > Sediment | place: Atlantic... | reverse complement strand
TCTGTTAAGGTCTTGGATTCTGTTAAGGTCTGATTCTGTTAAGGTCTTGGATTCTGTTAAGGTCTGATTCTGTTAAGGTCTTGGATTCTGTTAAGGTCTGATTCTGTTAAGGTCTTGGATTCTTTAGAAGTTACACACAAAAAACACAACTTTTTTATGATTCTGGAGGGACACTTAAAAAAGTTAAGGTTTTTTATGTGTAAATTAATAAAATTCTGAGCTTCCAGCAGGTAAAATCCAGCAGAGGAATAAGAATGCCTTGATAATCTGATTGAAGGTGATAAATTCGGTGAAGGGAAAATAGAGTGCCTTGATAATCTGAATAAGAGTAAAAAGAGTGCCTTGATAATCTGAATAAGAGTAAAAAGAGTGCCTTGAAAAATTGGTGAAAAGAAGATAAAATGCCTTGATAATTCTGTTAAAGAATATAAAATTTGAGGATTCCTAAGTGTGAAATTGTAAAAATTTTAATTCTCTAAGGGTAAAGAATTTAAAAAACGAAACATTTAAATAGTATGTTTTTGTTATAATACTATAATATGTTTGGAGGATAAAAAATGGAAAATATATCAATATATGATGAAGTGGAAAATTCAATAAGAAAAGGATTTGATGAAGAAGAAACAAAACAAGATAAGGAATTTTTTTTAAAAGAAATAAATAGAGTTATATCTGAATTGTATAGGAGTTTAGAATAAAATGGAATATAAACTAAATGATATGTGTGCTTGGGAAAGAAGAAAAGCTATTTTTCTAATGGGAATTGCTGAAGACTTAGGAATAAATTTAAATTCTTATGGAGAAGTCGCAGTAAATAATAATAGTGGTTATACTTATATATGGGTTGAAGACTATAATTTTTCTCTTTATATGCCCATAGATTGCGAACTTAAAAAAAGTGATGTTATTGCCTTGTGGACTAATAGCAATAATGGAGAAGAAGAAGAACTTAACCTTAAAGAAGATACCACTTTAAAAGATATTCAAGTTTGGGCAGAATCTTTAGAAAAGGGAGAAGAATATATCTAAAATGGAATTAATTTTTATAAAACAAAAAAAATCACAGGGAATTTATGAAGAAACAGGATATTACTTTAAGAAAGAGTTTCTTAGTAGATACAAAACAAAAGCAATTAAGATTTTAAGAGAAAGGGTTTTGAAGGCAGGTAAGGGAGATTTTGATAAAGGAAAAAATATAGCTCGTGATGAATGGGAAGTAATCCATCAAGAATACTTAAAATCAGTTGAAGCAACAAAAAAAACTAATATTACTAAAAAACCATATTGGGCTAAACAAAGAATTAGGGTTTTTAGAAATAAGACAAATAGATTATTAGAAAAAGCAAGGTATCTTGAAGAAAAGAAACAAGATGAAATTAAAGATTATGATGAAAGGATTAGATTAGTCTTAAAAGAAAAAGAAGAAATTGAAAAATATCTGGAAAAAAATCAAAATGACAAAAATATTAGTTTATGGAACACTAAAGAAAGGTAATGGATTAAACCCATACCTAAAAGAAAGTAATTTTATTAGAGTTGGGATTATTAAGGGTTATAAGATGTATTGTAATGGATATTATCCTATGATAGTTAAAACAGATAAAGATACAGATACTATTACAGGAGAAATCTATGATGTAGAAGATACAGATGTCTTGAATACAATAGATTCTATTGAAAGTGCCTATAACAGAACAAAAGAAAAAGCATTATTAAGTAATGGCGAAGAAATGGAAGTCGAGGTTTATGTTTATGGTTATGAAATATTTAATGAAAATTGGAACTCAGTAAGTTCTGGGGTGTGGGAAAAGTAAATATCATACTCACTTTTAAGTGGGGTTGGGGGGAATAATTTTTTTATACTCCAAATTTAAATTAATTCTACCCCCCAACAGCTTAATTATAAATTTACAAAGAAAACAATATGGATAAGACTATGAATAAGGGACTAAAACAAATTCCAAAACTGAATTATAAAAAATAATCATAAGGAGAATAAAATGCAAAAAGGACAAAAAATGCCTAAAGAAGCTATTGAGAAGATAAGAAAGAAACTATTAGGTAGGCGTTGTTCTATGAGTAGCGAGTTTGGAAAAGGACATATGCCTTGGAACAAAGGACTTAAAGGTAAAGGTATCTGTAAAGCAAACAAAGGAAGTTTCAAGAAAGGACAGAAACCTAAAAATTATTTTGGTGGAATAAAGACTTGTAAAGACGGAATTTATATAAGAAAGGGAAAAGGCATTTACTCTTATCAGAAAGACGGAAAACAAATAATAGTAGGAAAATATGAATCTTTAGCAAGGAAAAAGTATAGAGAAGCATTTGGAAAGTTTGATAAAAAATTATGTGTGTGGCATAAAGATGGAGATGTTTATAATAATGATATTGATAATTTAGAACTAATTACAAGAGCAGAAAATATAAAAAGAAATGATGGAAAGAAAAAAGCAAATTGTATAATTTGTAATAAAGAATTTATAAAAAAAAGGAACAAAAAAACTTGTTCTAAGGAATGTTATTATGAAAATTATAAAAGATTAGCAAAGGCATATCAACAAAAATACCGACGAGAAAATCAAGAAATAGTTAGAGAAAATCGTAGAATATATAGGGAAAAAATAAAGTTTAAAAAGGAAGTATTAGACAATATTGATAGTTATAATCCAATACCACAATCTTTAAATACCCTAATATCTACTAATACCTATGGATAAAAAAATGGACAATATATATAAAAAACTAACAATCACACTACCAAAAAAGCTCTTCGATGAATACAAGAAATTCACTGGAGATAATGGGATTACTATAAGTGGTAGAATTGCAATCCTAATAAAACAGGATTTAGAAAATAAGAAATTAATATAAATATAAGGATAAGATAAAAAATGAAAATAAGATTAAGTGAAGATGAAGTTTATGAAATAAAACTACCTGAAGAAATTGGTATGACAGATTTTCAAGGAGTAGTTGCTAAATTTAATGTTCTATTAAAAAATTTTGGAAAGTTTAACATAGGTGAAAGCCCTAAAGAAAATGGAGAGATTGTTTTAAGTGGCGAGGCTGTAAAACAATATAAAAAAAGAGGTAATAAAAGATGGATTACATTAAAAGAAAATAAAGACATTTATTTTGAACTTTTAAAAACACATTATTTTGGAACTCTAGAAGATTTTGAAAATGTGCTTAACAAACATAATATTGATTTTAAAAAATCAGATATGAGCTGTGGAAAGATAATAGCATTAAGAGAATATCATAAAATAAAACCACAAGAATTAGGTTTAAGGAAATTTCCAACAAAATTTGAACAAATACATACATTAAAATTAGGAGATAATAAAAAATGAAAATGATTTTAAAAGAACAAAAGCAAGAGAAACAGGAAGAAAAACAAGAGAAGAAAGAGAAACAGAAGAAAAAACAAAAATCTGAATCAGTTAAAATCACAAAATTTATGATTAGACAAAGATTATTAATGCACTTTCAAAACCATATAAGCGAAGAAGAAAAAACAAGTCAAGAAGAGATTTTTCAAGCAGTAACAGGGGTTAATACCCTCGCTGTTAATAGTTTCGCAAGATTTTATTTCTGGAAAAGCATAGAAGAAGTTATAAGAAAATTAAGAAAGAGTGAATGTTTTATAATTAAGAAAAGAGGATATTACTTTGTTTTAAAACACCAAGAAGAAGCAGATTATTTTAGAAAAATATGTGATAGAGCCATAGAAGGTATGAACAAAGCAGAAACAAGAGCAGACGAATGGGTTGATGGAGAAAAATGGAAAGATTTTGAAAAGAAAGATTATACCGACGAGGACGAAGAAGAACTAAAACCAAAACCTGAAGAGATTATTCAAAGTAAAATCAATAAAGCAAAAACTAAAGTAGTTAAATTATGGAAAGGAGAAAATGAAGATATATCTTAAAAATGATGAAACTTATGAAATAAAAATTCCTGAAGAAATCCAAGCAGAAGATTTCTTAGAATTGTTAGATAAACTAAATAGGATATTTAAAATAATTAAATTATCAGATTTAGGAAATTTTACTAAGTTTCAAACTCAATTTAATAATAGAGTTAATACTCCAAAAAAATATATAAGAAATAAGACTTTTAGTGGAAAAAATAATCCTTGGTTTGATACAAGAGAAAAAACATTAGACTTATTTCAATATGCTTATCACGGAACACAAGAAGATAAGAATAGAATTTGTAAATTAATGCAAAGAAGTTGGAATAAGATACAAAAATCATTTAATGGATTAAAGAAGAGATATAATCTTCAAGCCCACGAAGTAGGATTAACAAGATGGAGAATACTTAATGAATCAAAAAATAGTAATATCCAAATCCCTAATTGGACTATAAGAAGTCATACAGGGATATTTGATGAAAATGGAAACAGCGAGGAAGAAAATGGAAATAATTGATATTGATGTAAATAATATTATTCCTAATCCAAACCAACCAAGAAAGGAATTTGATAAGGGGAAGTTACAAGAGTTAGCAGATAGTATAAAATCAAATGGTTTGATTAATCCTATTCAAGTCAAGCAACTTGGGAATAAGTATCAGTTAATTTGTGGAGAGAGAAGATTAAAAGCACACAAGTTAGCAAAGATTAATACAATTAAATCAATAGTCAAGACTTATGCTAATAAAAAAGATGAGATGGTAGAAAGTTTAATTGAAAACTTACAAAGAGCAAATTTAAATTCAGTAGAAAAAGAAAATTACATAACTTTACTTTGGAAAACAGGAAATTATAAAACTAAAGAAGCATTAGGCAAAGCTCTTGGAATTAGTGATAGTAATATATCTTTAAATCTAATTGCAGAAGAAATTAGAAAAAAAACTAATGTTTCAAAAAAAATATCAACAAGAGTAATATCTGATGTTCGAAAGATTTTAGATACAACTGATAAAAAAAGAGTTTTTCAAAAAGTTTTAGATAAGGAATTAAATTCAAATAAAGTAAGGGAATATTCTAATGTTGTAGCAAACTCCCCCATAGAAGTTAAAGAAGCATTATTAAATAATAATATTTCTTTAACTCAGGCAGAGAATATTTCTAAAATTCCAGACGAGAAAATCAGAATAAAACTTATTAAAGCACATAAGGAAATAAAAACTATTGATGATGGAATAGATAATTTTACTCCAAGGAAAAAAGATAATAGTAATGTTCTAAAAACAAAAGAATTAATTAATCAATTTAGAGAAAATAGTTTTGAAGCACAAAAAATAACTCAAACTACAATAAAAAGTCTTATGAAATGTATGTCTTTATTAAATATGATGGATGACAAACAATTAACTCAGTTAGAAAGATACCAAAAGTTATTTGAAACTAATTTAAATAATATTTTAGACTTATTAGAAAGTCTGAAGCAGAGAGTATTGGAGATAAAATAATATGGAAAATTTAGAATTAACAATATTTATACTTGTAATGGGGATAGCAATAGTAGGAATAATAGGAATATCTCTTTTTTTCTATCAACCTGAGTATTATGAATCTAAAACTTCAATTTCTCCTTCAATTCTTAATGGAGAAAAAGAAGTCTTTGATAGTTTTTCTAATAAAGAAGCACTTCATTATCCAAGTATGCCTATAAAGTATAAAATAGATTCAGAACCTTTAGGAGATTGGCAAAAAGAATTATTATACAAATCTTTTGATACTATTACAAAAGAAACTGATGGGTTTGTAAGTTTTAAGGAAGTTGAAGAAAATCCAAATTTAATAATTTATTATAAAACTTATTATAAAGAAGATTCAGAATTAAATGAGAGTTGGGTTGATGATTTTACTCTTGCTACAGGAAGTTATTCTACTTCAATAGATAATGAGAATTTAGTAGAATTAGGAGAAGTTACTTTTTATCAAGGAATGAAATGTAAAACAGGTTATCCTGATTTAGAAGTCCACGAGATTATGCACACCTTTGGATTTAATCATAGTCCCATCTCTTCAAGTGTTATGTCTGAATATTCTCAATCATATAATGAATGTGAAGTTAATGGGTTAGATGAATATATGATTCAAAAATTAAAATGGGTTTATGATACAACAGGAACTATTGGACTTCCTGATGAATCAAAACATAATTATATTAATGAAAATTTACCACTTCCACCGAATGTAATTCCAATTCAACCACCAGAAATAATTGATTATTCGTGGTAAATCATAAGGAGATAAAATAAAATGTATGCTGAAAAATATAAAAAAATAGATATTAGAACAATAAGAGCAGTTAGAAGTATAATTAAAAAAGGTTTACTTAAAGCAGATTTTGATGTTAGATTAGAATTATTATGTCAATTAAATAAAGAACTATCAGAAATATATGAAGTTAAAGAGTCAAGGATAATAGTAGATGGATATTGTGGTGATGGTATGTATAATCCTGATAATGATATGATAGTATTAAACAACAAATTAAGTTTAGTAACTTACTTACACGAATTTAAACATCAGTTACAACATAAAAAAAATAAACCCAATACTGAAGAAATTGCAAGAGGTTGGAGTATTTCAGTATTTCATAAAGCAACCCCTATCCTATGTGAAAATGCAATAAAAAAAGGTTTGATAATTCACGAGGGAAATAATATTAAAATTAAATGTAAAAATTGTAAAAAAGATATTAAGTTTACATCAAACATAGAAGATGTATGCCTTAGTTGTGTTGAGAAAATAGTTTCAGATTATTTTGATATGAGGGAAGAAAATGAAGATGATGATGACGATGATGATGACGATGATGATGATGATGATGAATCTGACAGAATCCAAATTAAACAATTAGAACATATATAAAATGGAAACAACAAATCATATAGTCATAGAAATAAAAAACAAAGAACAAGCATATAAATTATTTGAAGAAATACAAAACAGATATAGTTTATATGATAATTGTGTTATAGAAACAGATGTTCCTATGGAAGATACAATTATAGATGAAGATAGAAAAGAAGAAACAGGAGGTTTTGAAGTTTAAAATGACAAAATATGAAGATATAAAAGAATATGAAAAATTAATAAAAGATATTAAAGAATTAAGTATCTTAGAATTATGTAATATCTTAAGTGAAAAGACAGATACCTTTAGTATTAAAGAAGCAAAAAAAGAGCTTAGAAGACGAGATAGAGAGGGATATTACAAACACATAGAATCAAGGATTGAAGATTTAAGATTAATGGAATTAGAATTAGCAGAAGAGAGAATTAAATTAGAAAATTGTTTAGAAGATTAATAGAGGGAGGTAATTAAAAATGGTTTGTGTTATTGATGAAACAGACGATACAGAAATTGAAGAAGAAATTGAAGAAGATTAATTCACAAGTAGATGGATTAAAAAAGGAAAAATAACAAATACTGAAATATTTATTCTTTATGGACAAAAAACTCTAAAAAATTTCGCAAAATATTTGTTAGAAGCAGTAGAAAATGATAGAACAGCGAGGGGATTGAGGATAATTAAGTAGTATCACAATCCTTAAATACCCTATATTCTTTTAGGTAAAAGAATAAAATGGAAACAAAAATCACAAGTAAAGAGGTTGAAAATATTAATTCTTTACGCCTTGATTATGATTAAAATGGTGGGAATAGAACTAAAACAAGCAGAGCAAGAGGGATTATTAATTGGAGTTAAGAGTGATGGAATGAAATATTCAGTTAGACAGCATAGATTAACTTGGTTAATGCCTGATGTCTGGATTAAGGTTGTAGATGCCTTGAGTTCTAAAAAAGCAAAACTAACAGCAGAGATTTTAATTCAAACAGGTGCTAGAATTAATGAAGTTAGACATATTGAAGAAAGAGATATTGATTATGAAAGAAATACTATTAAATTAAGGATTACAAAAACTAAGGCAAAGAAAGGAGAAAGAACAGGAAAACCAAGAACAATTCCTATGAGCAGTGCCTTCATTAAAAGGTTAAGGAAACATTTTGCTGCTGGAATAAAGCCTGGAAGTAAGATAGGGTTATTATCAACGCCTGCATTTAACATTGCTTTGAAAAAAGCATTAGTAAAGATAGACTATCCTGAGCCATACATGGTTTCTACACACAATATTCGTAAGACCCATGGTAATTGGCTTAAAATACTCGGAAACCTTCGTATAATAGATGTGGACGCTTCTGAGATATGCCTGCGTCTGGGACATGACTATAATACTTTCTTATCAAGTTATGGTAGTAGTAGTGTATTGGATAATAAAGATGTTATGTTAGTAAAACAAATTCTAGGAGATTTATATAGCAGATAAACAAATCATAATATTTAAATAGTATGATATTCTAAAAATATAAGGAAGTTAATAAAATGTCAATAAAAAAACCTGATAAAACCTCAATGCAAATTTCAAGTCAATTTTGGAAATTCTTAAACCAAGAAAAATCTAAACCTAATGAAAGTTTGGAACAGGTGCTGATTAGATTACTAAATTCAGGAGGAAAGGTTATTAATATAACCGAAGATTAATATGGATGATACTGTTACAATCGAAAAAGTAATTGTAAGTGAAGATAAGAAAGCTAGAAGTTGCACATTAAATCCTAAAGATAAATCTTTAGTTTACAAAGGTTATCTAGAATATGCTTTACATGATATAGAGGAATTAATAAAAGATTTTCAGAAGTAACAACGATATTTATAAAGTATTATTACATGTATTGTTTATGGACTTTATACAGAGTGAAATGGATAAGGAATTTTCTGCTATTGGATTTAAAAATCAAAGAAAGAATTTAAGAGTTTTAAAACAAGTTGGGACTTCTAATATTCCAATAGATAAAACTAAAAAAGCATTAGCACCTGGAAAAAGAATTTCAGCAACAGGAAATATTTATTGGGAAAGTAGAAAGAACAGGAGTGACAAACCTGGAACTAGAGTTTAATACCTTGTCTTTTTAATTTATTTAATACAATTTTAGGAACTTCAATGCCTTGTTCTTTACACCATTTAAATACTTCTTTTCCACTCTTTGATCTATTACATTTTATACAGGCTAAAACTAAATTATCCATCATACAAATACCCATAAGTTTTAGAGAAACTATATGATCTATTTCTAATTTATTAATAGATCCACAATAAACACAACTCTTATATTTCTTAAACATCTCTCTTATCTTTTCATTACTCAAATCAGATTTACTTTTCTTAATTAATGATAATCTTCTATGATTATGATATTTAAAATTATTCTTCCCTTTTTCTGAATTATAATATCTTTCTTTAGATACTTTTACCTTATCTAGGTTTTCTATTCTAAACTTTCTTAATCTTTCTATTTCTCTCTTGACATATTCTGGATCTTTTCTTTTTTTATAATAATAATTCCTATCTGATCTCTTTTTTTTATCTTTATTTTTTCTTCTCCATTCTTTTCCCATTTCTTTTATTTTCTCTTTATTTTTCTCTTTCCACTTTCTTACTCTCTCTTTAACTTCGGGTTTTGCAGAATGTTCTTTAGAATACTTCTTAATCTTCCTCTTATTTTCCTGTCTGTATTTTTTATGCCATTGATTTATTTTATCTTTATGTTTCAAATAATATTTCCTATTCCTCTCATTAGATTTTTTTCTATGTTCAAGATATTCTTCTTTAGACTTATTAATAAATCTTTTATCCATTTTAAAAATTAGAAATCTTGATCTTCTTTTAAATGTTCCTCAGCCATTTTTTCACCTTCTTTTTTAGCAAGTATCCTCATTTTTTCTATAAATGCTTTTTTCTTTATCTTATTTAATTCTTCCCACTCTAAAGCAGTAAATTGTTTTTTAAATTTCCAATTTTTGAGTAGTTTAGGTATTAGTGGCTCAGTTTTCTTTTCCATTTTAAAATATTAGAGATACTACAACGGCAATACTAAACATTACTCCAAGTATAAATCCAATTAAAACTCCTCTCTTGAATCCAACTGTATATTCTTTTAGTTTAATTGTTACCACTCTTTCCTCTTTCAAATTTCATATCAGCATCATAACTTTTTATAACCTCATCATGAACTCTATCATAAATCTTTCTCTCAAACTCTTTATGATAAATCTCTTGAGTTCTATCCATACCTAAGAAGATTCCTGTGAATCTAAATCCTCTTCTTAAAATCTCTTGTAAGTTGGGTTTCATTGTGAGCTCATAAAAAATATAAACATTGCTGCAATACTTAATGCAAGTATTACTATTGCTATCCATATCCAAGTATTGTTTGTATCTGTATTCTCTTCTATAATAGATGACCAGTTCATAGATGAATTAAATACAGCAAATGCCTCACTCTTTAAAACATAAGGAGACATATCAGGATTAATTGTTAAATCTGCAAACTTTTTATCTAACTCTTCTTTGTTATAAGTAAAATTAGTGAAAAAGTTAGTGAAGTTTTCAGTTCCATTAAAAATATAAGTATTATTTATTAAAGTAATGTTTTCATAAGTATAATTTCCAGTTATGTTTTGAATAGTTATATTTGTTAGGTTAGTTATAATGTTAGTTAGATTAGTTATATTAACCGAAGCAGCTTTGGGAATAATAAAGAGAGTATTATTTTCAAATATAAAATCTACAGGAGTTCCATTGATAGTTGTATTTCCTAAATCAACTATGCTTCCATTTGGAAGTAATTGAAGAGGAAAAGCAGAAGTAAAAGTTAAAAGAGATATAAGACCAAATGTAATCCAAACTAAAGCCAAAGTCAAGTATATACTATTTTTTCTATTCATTTTAATCTTCATTATCAACTTCCTCATCTTTAAATATGTTTTTATATACATAAAACCCTATTATAATTATAACTACAACAGAATACATTGTAAATCTAGAGAATCTTAATCCACCTGTTATAAATCCCATAAATTCAATTATAACAATACCAAATATTAATAGACCTATAAGAAACTTAATCATATTACATCCTAGGTGGAATATAAATAATCCTTCCACATTTATTACATTTATATCTCGTTCCAAAAATGTTACATACTAAATTATTAAATAAGTTCACTTTAAATCTACGATATATTTCCCATTGTTTAATATGATAGGTATTACATTCCTCTATTTGTTTTTCTTTAATCATTCTTCAACTCCTTTTTCAATTATCCAATCAGTTCTTGTTATGATTGCATCAACTTTCTTATCAACACAGAACTCTGCTAATGCTTTGAATATATTTTTAGTAAATATAGGAGTTGTAATATTATCTCCAGCCATAACTCCACCTTCTTTTAATAATTCCCAATAATTATACATATCTTTTTTAACTTGTTCATAAGTATGTAAACCATCAATATAAATAAAATCTGCTTTAACATCTTCATCTTTTAATGGTTTTAATGCTTCATCAGAAGTTAATTCAAGTAATTTAACATTATCAAATTTACTTAGATTCTTAATAGCAATTTCCTTAACTTCATTAATCACTTTTTCAGACTTTACATTATTTCCATCAATATAAGATTCAAAAGGGTCTATTAAATATAAGAAACCAACATTCAAATGTTTTAAAATATCTAAAGCATTATCTCCATATAAAACTCCAATCTCAATTATAACTATATTTTTATCTTTAAAATGATTCTTAGCAAACCTAACTGCATGAGTTGGTTTCTCTTTGCAAAACTCTATACCAAAGTAATTATTTCTTATTAATCCATTAACATCTTTAAATCTCATTTATCCAATCCCCCAAATAACATAACCATATTCAACTATTTCTTTTTGCATATAATTATTACACCATTTAATTGCTTTGATTAAACTTGTTTCTGTTTTAAGAGCATTTTCCATTTTTAAATCACTTTCATTCATTTCATTATCCACACAATAATCCATATAAATATCCCATTTATTACTATCCTTACTTCTTCTTTTGATTATTAGTTGATTATTTGCACTCATCAATAACTTCTCCCAACTGGTCTAAACTTCTTTAAATCTTTTAATCCTTTTTTAGCTTTATGATAACCTTGTTCCTTGTTTATATCTTTTGGGCGACTATTTTCCCTTGTAAAATCATTGTTTTTAGATTTTAATTTGCTTTTGGGCTGTTTACATTTCTTACATAATTGTATATTACCAGCTCTTGAAGATTCACCACAAGTAAAAGTATAAGCTCCTTTTGATTCATAAGCTCCACAACCTTTTTCATCATCCTTATCCTCCTGTTTTGGTACTGATGCAAACTCCTTTTTTAGAGTATCTAACCTTTCCTCCACCTTATTTAAATTAAATAAAGAAGGTATATTAGCTGCCCAAACGTAAGGAAATCTCCCTCCAGTAAGTAAAATAAATTCTAAAACCCTAATTTCTTCCTCAATTCCCATCATCCACTTGCTCCTTGACTTCATATTTTAAACTTCTTAATGCTTCTTCCTGATTTTTAATTGTATATTCAATAGTCTTTAATCTTGCTTCCATTCCTTCAATTATTCTAATAATCTTTTTTATGTTTTCCATCATCCACTTGCTCCTTGTTTAATACTTACATTATTTATATAAAAATATATAACCATACTTATAAATACATAAACTAAACTACCTAATAACTTATTTCTTGAATATAAATCATATCCTACCAATAATAAAGCAAAAGCTATAATAAAAGAAAAACATCCGAATTTAACCATATTATCATAATCTATTTTAATTCCCATCATCCACTTGCTCCTTGTTTAATAAAATCTGCATTTACTAAAAATCCTAATATTGAATAAACTATTCCAATACCACCAAAAAAAGCAAAAAACTTAATTTCAGTTAATAATAAAAAACATCCTACAATAAATATTAAAAATAATCTTAAACTATTTCTATAACATTTCTTTTTAAATTCTTTTTCCATTTCTTCACCCATGATAACACCCATTATCAAATTTAATTATAGGTCTATAATCTGGACAATCTCTTTTCATGTTGTCATTGCAATATTTACATTCTTTAAGTTCTTCTATATGAGGGGATTCTTGTGCTATTTTTTCTAGTTCACAGGTTAGTAGTTTTGTCATTCTTCTAATATCCCTACCAAACATTTATCTACTTTATAATATTTTGATTCACATTTCTTACCATCACAAATATTTGTAACAAATACATACCATGTAATATCATCCCCCCATTTATGAGTTATAAAAGTTGAACCACAAACTTCATTAATTTTATATAAAGATTCATTTAAAGACTTATAATCATAACATACTTTTTCTTTTGGATTTTCTTCTCCTTTTAAATAAAACATAAATAAGAAAACAAAAACTAAACCAACCATTCCATAAGTTAATATTCTAAATTGTCTTTTCCAATATTCAGCTTCTATATTTCTATCTTCCATTTTTCCTTAACTTCTTCAAATTTATCTAAATCTAAACATTCTCTTTTCATATCAAATTTTTCCTGCAATTCTCCAAATATTTTATTTACTATCTCTTCTATCTCAAATTGTTTTAGTTCTCTCATTGGTGCTGATGTTTTTAGTTGCAATATATTTTCTTCCATCCTACATCCTCCTTTAAAATCAAAAGTAATAATTGAAATAATTATAACAATTGGCGATTACTCATAATTTCCTCCAGATGAAATAATTTTATTTAGTAATTCTTTAGATTTATCATCATTAGAATTTTTAAGTTCACAATATAAATCACTTAAAATGCACAGAATTGTAGGATTAATTGAAACACACATTACTTTTCTCTGTTTCCCTGCTCTTATCATTTTAATTAATCCTTCTTGCTCTAATTCATTAAGGAACTTAAAAATTGTAAGCCAATTAGAATTTAATCTTTTAGATAAATCTAAAGTCATTATATTATGATAACCTTCTTCAAATGTTATTTTTAACATTTGGTGCATTATTTCTCTCTTTATTTCATCTGGGCTTTTTTTATCCTTTTTCATTATAAATTTCTCCCAACTAATGAGCCAATTTCAAAATTTGGACGAAGTCTGTGAATATAGTCATATCGAGAGTTAATTCCTGATATGATGCTTATTTGGTATGTTTTAATCATCCTTTTCCTCCTGTTTTGGTACTGATACGACCTTGTCTTTAATATATCCAAATAAACAACCTTGAATAATATAGTGGAATACTATTCCATGAAACTCTCTACTACATCTTTTACAAACTAAATTATTCATTTTCCTTCTCCGTTTGTCCTTTTTTTAGGACTAAGATAAAAAAAAGTACACAACCAAACCATTATTCCAGTTATTAAAGACCAAAAATTAAAAAAAGGAGCTTTAAAAACATCTACCCAAAAGCAATACATTCCAATAAAACCTAATGTTGCCATAAATACATTTACATATAATCTCCTAATTTTCATCCTTATCCTCCTGTTTTGAATCAACATATTCTATAAAAAACAATATCTGGACTACTATAAAAGGTAGTAGAATTAAATAAATTCTAAGATATTGATTCAAACTTTCTGCAAAAACCCCAAATGCCATATAAAATAACGACATTAAAACAGCAAACAATGAAAAATAGTGTATCATCTTGTTCCCCCAAATCTTTTAAGCCAATCTTCATAAGTTCCCTTTTTCATCTCCATTTCATAAATCTCCCTAAGTCTTTCTTGAGATTCTAATATTTCTTGCTTAAAAGATTTTTTCTTTTCCATTTTTCAAATTTGGGTGCAACCTCTGAATATTAGTGTTAAAAGATGTTTTTGCACAAAGCAAAAATATGGGAAAATACAAAGGATATTGTATTTTCCTTTTAACCGATATTATGTTCTCGGCGTTAGCCGATTGCAATAGCAAAGTAAAAGCGAGGGTGTTCATTTTAATACTCCTTTTTGAATTAACTTGTTTAACGCTTTCTTAACTCTTCTATTCTTTGCCAACCTTGTTTCTTTGTTCTTTAATTTGGCAACAACCTTATAGACATTTTCTTTTGGCAATTTTCTACAAGTTAATTCAATTTTCTTTGTATCTTCATTAATTAACATTATTCTCATCGCTTCAAGCCCTCACTTTTATTGAACATAATATTAGGGATATGGATAGTTTTGCCGTAGGCAAAATTAGGGTGAGCGTAGCGAACTCTATATCCCATATTAAATCCTTTTTCCTGAAAGGAAAAATTGCCGTAGGCAAAGTTCGGAGTTTTGTGATTACTCATCTCATCTCCATTAGTAGTTTAATTCCTATAAAAATAACTATAAATGGAATCCAATTTGTTGGTTCTTTTATAGATCCAAGAAGACCATTATATCTTTCTTCTAAGCCTATACCTATTTCTGCATAACCTTTTTTCCATACACTTAATTTATTATTACATCTTGTGCAGACTACTGTTTTTTGGTCTTCTTTAACTTTCTTTTTATGTCCTAATATAAAACAAATTGGATTCATTTTAAACTCTTGGAGCAAAACTCCGAATTGGATTTAATATTAGAGTTATAAGATGTTTTTGCGTAGCAAAAAATTTGGGAAAAAACAACAACGATTGTTTTTTCTCTTTAACGCATATTATCTGCTCCGTAGGACAAACTCGTAGAGTTTGAGTTTCAAAAACCCCCGTCATCTTTTACCTCGCATAAATTTATCTTCTAACTTAATATATTTCTTTAAACAATCTTCGCAAAACCAATAAAATTTATGCGAACTCCTTACATTATGAGGTTTATTTTTTCCACAAGCATCACATTCTCTATTTGGTGATGCTCCGAAAAAACCTAAAAAAAATGAGATGAAATAACTTAAAGGCATAACTACTAAAACCAATATTGGATAAGAGAAAAGTAAGATTATGCCTTGCTTTACAGCATACCCTTTAGATTCAGGATAAAGCATATCTTCCATTATATCATCTAAAAATCCTCCTGAATCAAATGACATTTTTTTGTATCTCCATTTTTTTTAGTTGCTCCCTGCTAACGAGGGGGTTTTTGAAATTGCAGATAATATTAGCGTTAAGGAAAGTTTGATGTATTACTATAGTATTATAATACATTTTTGTATTATAGTTAAACGATAATACATCAAATTTGGGGAGTTTCATTTTTGAAACTCCTCTTTAACGCTTATTAAATCCTCTGCTTCAGCAGACGCCGTAGGCGAGTTTGAATGGGGGGCGATAGTTGAACCATACAAAATCTCTTTTACTATATTACGACTTTGTTCTAAATCCATACCTTTTATCACTTTCAAAACCTTTTTTACAAATTTCTCATCTTCAGGTCTTTCTTTACAATGATATTTATGTTCTCTTATTTCTTGTTGAAAACTTTCAACATCATTATCGTGGGCTTCTAATTCAAAACTTTCCCCACACCAAACACAAGTATTATCAAATATTGACATTTTTCTCCCGATATAAATTCTCAAGATACCGTTTACTTGATTCTTTATCTCTTTCATCTTCATTTTCTTTCTTTTCTAATGTCTCATTTATAAGAGATTGCATTTCCTCTTGATGTCTTGGACAAGCAAATACTTTTTCTTCATTTCCAAATTGAACACAACTCCAATCAATGTCAGCAAGACTATGCATTAAAACTTCTGTTGTATCTTCACACCATTTACATTTCTTTACCATATTAGTTTCTCATCGCTTCTGTTGAGTCTCCCCGCTGGGAGCCCCCCGTTCAAATTGGATTTAATATTAGTGTTAAGGAAAGTTCCTGAAAGGAATTTGGGTGAGCCGTAGGCGAACTCTTTAACACTAATATTAAATCCTTTTGCGTAGCAAAATTGCCGTAGGCAAAGTTCGGAGTTTTGCGATTAGTCATAATTAACATTGCTCCACTCCATAAATTTATTTGGTTGTTTTGAAAAGATAACAAAAAAGTATCTTCCAAACCATCTTTTACAGGAAACCACTACGATTTTGTTTATGAAAAAACCTTGCTGTTTTATTTCTTCTAATCTCTTTGGTGTGAATTTGTTAAACATATTTATTGAAATCAAAAAGCCAACTCCTTTTCTGGCTATCTGAAAAGATTTTTGCCAAAATTCCCAACATTCTTTATAAGGTGGATTTCCGACAATCCAATCAACTTCTTGGGAATAATCAAAAAAATCTTTTCCCAGTTCTAATTCACACCAATCTTTATTTTCAACTGTAAGGTTTTTGAACCAAACCATATTTTTTCCTGCTCCTGCATCTAAAACAAAATCGCTTTTATTAAAATCCAAAAAACTTAAACAATACTTAACGAGTTCTTCTCCTGTGTAATGAAAGCTTATGTTTTTTGGTATATTGCCTTTCTGTAAAAACATTCTACTTTTCACGCCGTTTTTTGTTATCTTTTTCATCTTGATTAGTTGAGCAATGCTTGGGAGCAAAACTCCGAATTGGATTTAATATTGTTGTTATCAGAAGTCGCCGAAAGCGATTTGGGTGAAGACGAAGTCGGAACCTGATAACTGATATTATGTTCCTTTTCGTTAGAAAAGTCGCCTTTAGGCGAAGTAACAACTTTAAGCGATTCTATACATTCCTTAAAAATAATATTCCATTCATCTTGATTTGATTTATTTGGCTTATATTCTTGACTTCTTCCAATCCATTTATACCAACAAATTTTAAGTCCTGATGGCTTATGCTCAAAATTACATTCTCTTTTACACGCTTGGCAGGTTGGATTTCCATCCTCGTCTTCTTTACAAAAACCTTGACAACAATGAGCCATAAAGAAGACATCATTTTCAAAATCAGTTCCATATCCAAACTGCCCTCCTAAAAAACCATCATAAGATTCTCCTAATTTGTTGGTTACTAAAACTTCCGTCAAATAAACCAAATCCATTTCTATTGATTCACTTGCTCTTTTTGGTAATATTATTTTTACATCCATTTTGTTTTCCTCGCTTGGAGCTTAAAGTTGTTATTGAACATAATATTAGGGTTTGGAGAAGTTATCTCCGTAGGAGATAATTTGGGAGAAGAAATCTTTGATTTCTGAACCTCTAAACCCATATTAAATCCCTTCTGCTTTGCAGAAGTCAAACTCGTAGAGTTTGAAGTTTGAACGGGGGGCGATAAGTTGCTCAAGATTTTTTTAAACTCTTTTGAATAAGGTTTCATTACTGGTGCAATTTCCATAAATTCAAATGCATAATCTTCTGCACATTTGAAACTACAAAAATAACAAGTTTGATGTTTTGAGTATTCTATTTCCATGTTCTCTTTCAATTCTTTTTTACAATTTGCACATTTCATCTTTCAATTATCCAATACCCTCTTCCGCATTTATTACATTCGGCTGATACATCCTTGAGAATTGGGTTCTTAACTCTCACAATCTTTCCATTACAATTCCAAGTAGCACACTTCTCTCCTAAATTTGTTTTCTTCTTCTTTTTCATATTAACCTCGCTTTTGTTGAGTAGCACCCCGCTGGGAGCCCCCCGTTCAAATTGGATTTAATATAGTCATAGCAGGAATAAATTCCTGATAACCTACTTATTGAGTATGTTATCATCTTTTCATTTTTCATTATTTACTTGCTCCTCTAAATATTCTAAATCACTTATAAAATAAATATTATGAATAAATATACACCAAAAGCTTATTGAAGCAAACAAAGCCAAAATATTTAAAAAATGAAAAGAAAGTCCTGTGAAGATTGCATTTACTATACATGCTCCAATATTAAGTATACTTAAAAATTTAATTTTTTCCATCATCCACTTGCTCCTTGTTTAATATTCCCTCATAATTGTCTAATACAACTTCATATCCTTTTTTAGATAATTCAATTATATCATCCCAATTTTCAGGAATTAATTTATTATTTTTATTTATCATTCACTTCTCCATTAAACTTTTTATAGTTATAAATAACTAAAACTATTATTATTAATTCCACTATTATTCCTAATGCGGCAACTATTAAATTGCTTATTTCTATTTTCATTTTGATTATAACCTGAATGGGATTTTATGGGGTATGAATCCAACCTTCCCTCTAAAAACGAGGAGGATTTTCCCATTCAGGAAAAAGAGGTGAGGTATTATCTCATCACTAAGTATTGTCAATTATTATTGACTATGATTTATGATTTACTTTAATCTGCATTTCTTACATATATAATAAATTTTTTTATTTATTAAATTTCTTATTTCTTCTGTTTCTTTAGGATAATCTTCAAATTTAAGTTTTAAATCTTTTAAAGATCCACACTTCTTACATTCTTCTTTTAATATTATAGGATTCTTTGCCTTTTTCATTTGATAAACTCTAGCTCTTGTATGCCATTTATATTTATTTTTTTTATAATGTTCTTTCATAGCTTCATTATATTTTCCTGGATTTGTTTTATGATATTTATCAACTGCTTTTCTTACTATCTCCCTTGATCTCTCTGGATTCTTTTTATTCCATTCTGCTCTTCTTCTTATAAAATCATCTACATGGCTTAGATAGTATCCTCTAATTCTACATTCATTTGAGCAATACTTTCTCCTTGCTAACTTCTCACATTCTGGGTTTTGACATTTCATCTTAAGACTAAATAATCACATGATTATTTACCATTGATTTAAGGGGGGGTGTTTAAGTGTGAATTTTACCATTTTTCTTGATTCCTATTATTTAGGGGGGGATTGTTTACTTTTAGCCCATCTCATATGATATCCTGACTTTCTTCTTACTTTTCCATCTTTCCTTCCTACAGGCCTTCCTAACTTGCTTCCTTTTGATTTTGCTCTATCTAATCCTGAATTTATCCTGCTTACTGTTAGTTCTCTTTCATATTCTGCAAGTAACATCATCATTCTTAGGAATAATCTTCCTTCTGGAGTAGTTGTATTGAAATTCTGAGTTACAGATACAAATTGAATGTCTTTCTTCTGGAATTCTTCAAATAATCTTAGTAAATGAGAGATACTTCTCCCAATTCTATCTAATTTGTAAACAATTATGCACTCAAACTCTCTATTTCTCATACTTTCTAAGAGTAAATCAAACTGTGGCCTAGACTCCTTAGAACCAGATTCTCCGATATCCTGGTATTCCATCACAATATCTATCTTTTCTCGCTCACAATAGCTCTGAACAGCTTGTACCTGCATTCCTATGTCTTGCTTATCTCTTGTACTAACTCTATAATATACAGCTGATTTCATTTATTTACTTGCTCCCTGCTATTTTCTCTAATGTTTTTAATCTACATGACTTACATAATTGAATATTATAAATTTTAATATCCATTTTTCTACTGCATAATGCACATTCGTTTCTTCTTCTAATTAATCCTAACTCTATTATAAATTCTAGAGGTATTCTTCCTTCAGGATTAAGTATTGTTCTCATTTACAATAAAGATACACCCATTCTTTAGCTTGTGCATCTTCTCCTATTTTACATAATTTATTATAAAGATTTGTACAGGTATCATTAACTAATAGATTATTATTATAAGTATAAATACATCTTTCTTTTATTGTACACTTTAAATTATCACAAAAACATACTCTTTCTCTTTCACAACCCTCTTTTAATAATTTATACTCTTTGTAATCATCATAAATTGATAAAATTAAAAAAGTAAGAGCTCCAAATATTAAGGTTAATGCAATTACTGTTAATATTCCTTTTATCATTTTTCCTTCTTCCACTCCTTAAAGTCTTTATCTAATTCTATCCATCTTTTAAAGTGATCTACAAAAGAGGCAAAGTTAAATCTTGTTTCTTCTAAGCATTCTATTGCTTCTGCTAATACTTGTTCTCTTGATTTAGGTCTAAAAAACTTTTCTTCTATTTCCATTTTTATTTTTAATTGTATTAGTTATAGCCCAAATAAATCCTCCTATTAACATAGAAGATATTGCCAGGGTATACCAAAATGTAAACCTTAAGCTTGCTTCTATGATTTCAAATTTTGTTAGAGTAGCCATAACTACTACAGGCATAACTATCACTATTTGAATAACACATACAAGTCCAATTATAAAAAATATAAAAGAGATTGTATTTATAACTTCCAAAATATTAATTTTTTTATTCATTCTCAGCCAACCCTATCAAATAAAGAAACCCAAGTCCCATAAGTGTCATAAATATAGACAGAGGATAACCTACTATTTCATTTAATTCTTGAGCAAAAACACAATTCTCAGTACATCTTTCTGGATTCTTATCTATAAGTGTAACAAATCTTGGAAAGTGTGAGAAATATTCTACATGACTTTCCACTCCATAATTCTCATAAATTATTACATGAACTTGCTCGTGGAAATATGCAAAAGCAATAAGACATATTAAAAGAGTAATTGCATAGATTGTGAATAGTCTAATTTTCATTTGTTTCCTCTTTTTTTCCATAGTTTATTTAAGAATCTAACCTTTATAAATGTTATCATTTATTATCATTAGTATAATCCTGCCCTCTCATATAATTTATTTACATCATTTTCTAAATCAATTTCACAACTTAAAATCTGAACTGTATTTGGATCTATTACTTTTACTAAACATCTATTCTCCATTTCTTTAATTATTATTACTCTTATATTTTTAGGAATAAGAAAATGTCTTCCAAGAATTTCAAAGAAACCTTTTTTAGAGATGTAATTATTTACACCAACCTTTTTTTTTAATTGATTGTGTAAAGAGATATACAACAATCCAGGTTTCAAGTTAGCCATCTTCATTCACATTCTGCCAAGTCCAATTAGGTAAGTTTCCATAATAAACTTCTGGGGGTATCTCAGTTCGCATATCAGTACAATACTTACAAGGATTTTTCATAACATCTCTGTAATTACTTATTGCTTCTTTATAACCTAAATAAAACAAACCTACTATTAATAAAATTATTGCTAACATAACAAAACCCTTTTTACTTAGAAAGTTTTTCCACATAAACTTCTTTGTTTCAGGATGTTGGATCGGCTCGCATACGTGCCATCCCAAAAAATCTTTTTTTAGGAATATTTCTTCATTGTTGATTATTACTTTTTCCAATTTCATAAATCGTGCTCAAGGATACCAACCATTTTAATGGTTGGAGGAATTGAGCCCTCTGTTAAGTTTAAATAGTCTGATATCTTCTGTTTTCTTATGGCAGAGTTAGTAAAAAATATTGAGTTAAGTTTGCTTGAACCAACTAAATGTAAGTTAGAACAGTTAGATAAATTATATTCTGAATATCTATCTTGTGCTAAGGAAACATTTGCTTTCTGGCAATCTAATAAAGGAATTACACAAAACATTTTACATCACTCCACTTACAAGCAATTTAGGTTGAAATACAAACTCCCTGCTCAGTTGATTATCCGAGCAAGAGGGATTGTTTGGAATAGGAGAAAAATCTGTGAAGAAATCAAAAGGTTGCCTATTGATTTCGATTTGAGATGTTTTAGGTATGGAAAGACTAAAAGAAAAACACCTTTCTTTGCTTTTTCTGGGATGATTAAAAGCAAAATGATGGTTTTGCCTGTTGTTAAAAACCGATTGTTCCAAAGGTTTGAAAACCATACTTCTAATGGTTGGGTTTTCAAGTCCTGCCAGCTTGTTAAAAGAGATAAATGGATTTTGCAAGTTTGTATTAAAAAAGAGTTTGTTTGTAAGGAAGAAGGAAACCTGATGGGGATTGATATTAATGCTGGATGCTTCGCTCTGACAATTATGAACAAGGAGAGAAACGTCTTGAGGCAACTCTATCTTGGACAAGATATTCTCCATAAAAGAAGAAAGATTAATCTTAGGAAAGATAAACTCAAAAGCATTTATGACAAAACTTTCTCCAATAGGGCTTTTAGAAGTTTGAGTAATATCAAAAGATTTGAATACAACTTTGTCAGGACAAGAGTGTTTCAGATTAGTAATCAGATTATTAAACTTGCTAATCAGTTCAATGTTTCCCATATTATTATTGAAGATTTGAAGTTCTTGAGAGTTGGAAGGAAACTTGGAAATTCCAAAGGAAGAAAAGTTAATGGGATTATCAATAAAATTCCTTATGCTAAATTCAGAAGTGCCTTGAATATTATTGCTACTCAACAACTTATTAATGTTGTTGCTATTAATCCCTATCATACTTCTAAACTCTGTAGCAGATGTGGGGTTTTGAATAAAATTAAAGGAGGCAATTATAGGCTGTATAAATGCAAGTCCTGTGGGCTTGAAATCAACCGAGACAGAAATGCCTCTAAAAATATCTGCAATTTCCTGTTTGGGCGAGACACAACTAACTCTGCCAAGATTAGTTCTTCTCAGATTCCTGACAGACGAGTGCCTGTAAACGCACCCTTGCTTTCGTGTGATGTCCTGATTAAATAATGTTTGTAACATTTTGATTATGATTGATGAAAGCCAACCAATTTATTGGTTGGTAGTTTACCTTATAAATAATTTATAAATTCCTTTAAAACTTTTAGATACTAATAAACCTAAGATTATTAATAATTCTACTATATCGAATGTAACAGTAAAGATTATCTGAATTAAGTAAACAATTCCCAAGAAAACCATTATTTTTATAAACCATCCTTCATTCCAATATACAAAGATACTAAATATTTCTGTTATTGTTCCTGCATCAGATTGGACTTCAGATGAATTATAAATACTTTTTTCAATCAGATCCCCATTTCCATTTAATAAACTTTCTAAAGTAAACCCATTTATGAAAATATAAAATGAAAATATTGCAAATATTATTAATAATAATGTTAGAATCCTGTTTCTTATTTTTGTTTTTTTCCATTGAGTTTCATGTATTTTTATGAAATCATCTTCTTTTTTTTCCTTGACTATTTTAGTCATCTTCTACTTCTCCATAAACAATTATTTCTGCACCATCATTTAGCATTTCTGTTGTTCCAAACCTTACATTCTTTACATTAGGATATTCTTTTTTTAATTCATTATAAGCATCATCTAATGCTTCCTGAATAACTCTTTCATAAGACTTTACTCTGCCACCTATTATGCTTCTAAATCTTGCAAACATGTCACTAACTACATCTTTTGTTACAACTCTTACTTTGAATATGGTTCTCATCCTTTCAAATACCCCCTTCTTCTTTTCTTTACCATTTTAATCTTACTTAATATTACTCCCATAGATACTAAAAGAACTGAAAAACCAAGTAAATTTACAGCTTTGAAATTACTTTCTTCTAGATAACCTGGAATTAGCATTACTAAAAACAAGATTATTGCTGCTCCTGAAAGTTCATTTATTGATCTCATTCTCTAAGTGCAAAAAATGCTGCTGCAACTAACTCTCCTATTATAATTATTCCTAATTGCCATAGTGGGAATGAATCTATTCCCCATTTTTTTCCTAAGATATATCCTAAAACTGTTGCTGCAACTGCTCCTCCACCAAGCAACCAAAAGACAGGGCTACCTAAAACTTCATCTATCTGTGCTTTTTTTCCTTTAATCATTTATTATTTACCTCCATTGTGTTTCCATTGAAAATAATCCCCTGCTTTTGTGGTTTGTCTTCTATTCATTTGTATATGAATCTTGTTATCAACAAGTCTATCATACCAGGTGATAGTAGTGTCTAGGCAGGGGTCAAATTTAATTTTATTTTTGCTAGACTATGATTTCTTTTCTCCTAATTTTGTAAATCTATTCAAGCTTAGTTCTACTGAATTAATAAGTTCTATAATAGTTTCCTTTTTTTCAGTCATTTTACTTTTGAAATCTTCTACTTCTTCTTCTTTATCTTCTATCTCTCTTCTTAATTCTTTAAGTTCTTTCTCTTTACCTTTTAAGATTTCATCTAAACTATCTCTTTGTATTATTAAATCTCTTTTCTGTTTCTCTAAGTCTGAGATTACTTCGTATCTTGATTTTATATCTACCATTGTTCTATTACCTCCTTTCAGTATCCTTTGTAATTCTTCTCTTACTTTATTATATCTTCTTTCAAATGTTTTGTTTATCATCTACTTCTCCT
>Ga0114919_10000806_pt1 | contig 24925 bp, 28 predicted proteins | sample BlataG_FD_88682 | JGI IMG/M metagenome (GOLD analysis project Ga0114919, IMG submission 88682) | Deep subsurface microbial communities from Black Sea to uncover new lineages of life (NeLLi) - Black_00105 metaG | ecosystem: Environmental > Aquatic > Marine > Oceanic > Sediment | place: Atlantic... | reverse complement strand
TGGTGCACACATGACTGCTTCTATTGGAGGGGCTGATATGCCAGTGGTAATTACGCTGCTCAATTCTTATTCTGGCTATGCACTTGCAGCAGAGGGTTTCATGTTGAATAATGATCTATTGACGGTGGTGGGAGCATTGATTGGTTCTTCTGGTGCAATTCTGTCATACATTATGTGCAAGGCTATGAATAGATCACTGACTAATGTTATATTTGGGGGATATGGCACTACTGATCAAATGGTATGTGAAATTGATCCATCAGAAAGACCAGTGCATCAAGAAATAGACGTAGCAGGTGCAGCAGATGCCATCACCCTGTCCAAATCAGTTTTAATTGTCCCCGGGTACGGACTAGCTGTCAGTCAAGGACAATACGCCATTGCAGACCTGGTGAAAACCTTGATTGCCAAGAAGATCAAAGTCAAATTCGGTGTTCACCCTGTAGCAGGAAGAATGCCTGGTCAATTGAATGTACTGCTAGCAGAAGCTGGCGTTCCTTATGACATTGTCGAAGAGATGGAGGAGATCAATCCAGACATTGATGGCTACGATCTCGTCCTGGTAATTGGAGCTAATGACACAATCAACTCTGCTGCAGTGGAAGACCCTTGCTCTGTTATTGCCGGTATGCCAGTTATTGAAGTGTGGAGGGCCAAGCAGGTGATTATTATGAAGAGAACAATGGGGAGTGGATATGCTGGGGCTGATAATCCAGTGTTTTATAAAAATAATAGCTGGATGTTGTTGGGTGATGCAAAGGATATGTGTGATAAGTTGAAAACCAGGGTTTTTGAGACTTTGGGGGTGTGATGAAAGAGGAGAGAGAAGAGGTATGGAATTTTGTAATTTTCTCTAGACTTTTATGATGAGAAGATGTGTACTGAAGTTTTTTGTTTGTTTGAATAAAATGGCAGATTTTATGTAATTTGGCAATATATAGTAGTAGCAGATATTTAGAAAACAGTAAATGGCAATGGGAAAGTGAAAGAGAGTGTTGTTCAAGTGGGTTGCTCTGTCGTAACCTCCTTTTCCTGTTCACATTCCTAGCGATTTTGGAATTCCAGCACCCTTTGCACTTCTTGGTCAAACCAAGAAGTAGCTCTTCACTTCGGAAAAAGTGCGTGCTTGCTGTGGAAAGAAGGATGTAAAGCTGTTGAAGTGTAGTAAATGCAAGACTATGTTCTATTATAGTCAAGAAGTGTCAGAAGAAAGACTGGAAGGGAGGCCACAAGGTGGCTTGTGGTGGAAAATAAGTAGGACGGAAGAGGGAGCGGGTGTGGTAGGAGAATGGTAATTGCATTGAAAGTAGAGTCGATTGCTTGATTTTGATTCGATTAATGAGTGTGTCATCTGAAGAAGAATAGATGGGCATGTATGTCATAGATATGCCACTGTTTGTATAGTTTAAAAGTTTTAGTCAAGAATGCTGCTGCTATTCGTTGGAAATAATTGTTCCAACTTGCAAGTTGATCGTGCAAGGTGGTACCTCTCTCTGTGTCTTATTACGAATATGAGCTGTGTTGTTAATTACAAAGGCTAGGATGAGTCATGTAGAACGCAATGCACTCTTTAGTAACAAAACAGAGCATTCATAAGCACTGCACAGCGATACATATTTGTTCTTCTTGTTTAATCGAAGAGAGAGAAGCCCATGTCGGCATCCTCTTCCTCTTCCTCCTCCTTTTTGGCCTCCTCCTTGGCAGCAGCAGCACCAGCAGCTGGGGCAGCAGCACCTCCAGCAGCACCAGCAGCTGGGGCTCCGCCACCGGCACCAACGTTGACGATGAAGTCCTCAATAGACTTCTTCTCAACGAGCTTGGCGAAGAGGGATGGCCAGTATGGCTCTACCTCGACACCGGCCGCCTTGGTGAGGGTGGCAATTTTGTCAGCCTGGGAAAGTGTGTGTGGGAGAGAGGACGGATTTGAATTGTGAGATGAGTGGAGGTGAGAAAGGGTGGAAATAGAGAGCTCGAAGGGCTTAAAAGGGAGGAAAGGCTAATCATCAGCATGGAGCCGTCGGTGATGATGAGCAGTTTAAAGGAGATATGCATGGACTATATGAATTTAATTCAACCAGCAGCATATCTAGAGCACGTCTAGGCTACTTACAGTGACTTCTACACCGTCATCAGACAAGATGAGGGCAGCATAAACGCAGGCAAGCTCGGAATTTGACATTTTATTTAATATAGGGTCTCAACGCGCTGAAATAGAGCTTTAATTCCTTCTAGGAAACGAAGAGGACACAATGTTGCAGGGGGAAATGCTCAGCTATATAGTTTTGGCAGGCCTCTGAGAGAAGGAGGTGGACAACGCCTTCTCTCTCCGATCAAGCTGCTCCGATTTCTCTCTCTTCAATCAGTCTCAACAGCTGTCTTGTGTTGAATGATGTTCCATAGGCCACCCATTTCAAACTTTGCAAACTTCAGAGTCAAATACTCATAACACACCATCAATCTCATAAAGGGTCTTTTTTTTTTTCAACCTTAAACTGGATGTTCTGATCACCCCCAAGATGCATAAAAAAACGTGATTCCCACCCCAGATAGAACCTAGAACCTAAATCAACCACTTTACCATAAACATGACGAGACTCATCCGAATATTACCACCAATTGCAGTCGCAGCTCTCATTACCTTCATCTTCACCGTCGGAGTCTCCATTGCTCTTCCCACTTATGCTGCCGCTCGTCCTCACTCCTCTTCCATCACCATCACCATCTACTACCTCATTGCGTATATACTGTTCCTTGAAATCATCTTAAACCTAGCTTTCGCAGCCTTACATCATCCAGGCCCAGTAGTCCCAATAACAACAAAACAACCAACATCACCGCCACCCAACAACAGCACCTATATTTCTTTCCCCACTCAAAACCCTCCTCCTCCTCTTCAATTCTGTACCCATTGCAAGACACCAAAACCCCTCAACATCCACCACTGCACTAGATGTCACACATGCATCCACAACATGGATCATCACTGTATATTTATAGGACAATGTATTGGATCGGCCAATATGAGATCTTTCTGTCTCTTTCTCTTCTATACCTTTCTAGGCAGCTCGTATGCTCTGTTATTCATGTATCAAGCCACTCTAGCTGATGTAAACAATAGAGAGGCTATTGTTGATCATACTGTGTCAGTATGGAGAGAATGCACTTTGTTAGTTGTACCGTTATCATCAACGTCAACATCCTCCTTCCCCTTTTCCTCCTCTTCCTCCTCCTCTTCTTCATTATTATCTATGAATAATATGTTATGTTTGATGACATATACATGGCGGTGGGTGTTATTAGCTCCTACCTGGCTAGCAGCAGTAGCAGTGACTGCAGTGGCATGTGCTGGTGGTGGTGTGATTGGGATGGTGTCATTAATGGCTAGACAATTATGGATATTCAGTTATGAGGGAGGAAGTGGGTATGTAGATATATTAAAATTGATCAGTAATGGCAGTGATGAGATGGCCATGAGGATGAGGAGGAATGGAAGCAGTAGTAGTGGAATGAGGAGAAGAGTTCTAAGAGTAGTGATGACAATCATGGGACGGTTGAAAGAGATGTTTAGTGATGATAATGATGGTAATGGTGTGGGTAAGTGGAAGAGTATCGTGTGGAATGTGTTGGTACCACCAATGCCTCTAATTAGAAGAGGAGGAGGAGGAGGAGGAGGAGGAGGGGTGTACGGAATCTATGGAATGAAAGATGGAAGGACGGAATAAGGGTGGCGGAGATGAACGATAACGGTGGGAGTTGAAAATGATGGGAAGATGGCTCCCTAATCTAGATGTTTGCAATTTGAAGGCTATAAAATAGACTAAGACGCGCGGTTTAAGAAGATAACAAGCCCTGTGAGCTTCGAATTGTGGGTATTTTTAATCATTTTGAATTGGGACGGCTGCATCAGCAACGAAATGGGGAAAATCTTTGACGAACCTAAACATCCAGTTATTGAAAAGACACCTGAATTTAGCTCAATAGGTAGGACGACGTTAAATTACAACTTTACTCCCATTACTCGTGATGAACACCTGGATGTTTTCGTAACCTCGCTCCCACAACCACTTTGCAGTCACAAACTTCAACCTTAGAGATCTCAGTTTGTTTGCTGGAACCACAGCAGTCAGTTTCCCCTTGGGATACTGGATTGGTAGGTCATTTCTCCCCTCTCCCCCCCGCCCCCCCTCTCTCTCTCTATCTTCTCACGTCCTCTCCCTGTACACAACAACACCAGGTGCTCGTCCCAGTCCTGCATATTCTAGAATCATGGGTAACCCAGCTATTCCAACCATGTGGACCACAGCCTTCATTGGTGCTATGGCTGGCTTCATGTTTGCGTATCAGAACTCTGCAGGTAGACTGATGGGCTTTGCGCCCAACGAAAAAGAAGCAAAAGCAGCTGGCTTAATACAGTAATATTAATAGTAATATACTTAATGAATTGTACTAATTTGAGAGGATGACGTGTAACATGATAAATAAATACTAAATACATATACATTAGATTAGATGGGTCGTATCTTGTGATGACATGAGAACAAGCTGTGTACAAGGACCTTCAAATCTTGCACTAGGTAGTAGAACATTGTCAAACCCTCTGGATCCTTACTGCTCTGTATTTGTAACATAGAGCCTATGATAGCAGTTGCAAAGGATATGTGCTGACCATTTAGGACAATTTCTAGCTCTTGAATTCCTATATGAGTACTTGGTGATGGGTCGGGCCATTGGTCATCGCTTTCATTCAAAATGTTGCTGGTTTCTATTATTCTTTTGAGTTCCTTTAGTACTGATTGACTGATGTAGCATTCTTTTCTAATGGTTTCTTCATCTTTGTATTTTGAGCTGTTGGCATAGCGGAGCTGTTTGTTGGTAAATGGAGGGAGAGGGGAAGGAGAGGGAGAGAAAAGGAAGGGTCGGTCAGGTGTCGTTGTCGGGGAGATGAACGAGGGGGTTATGGTAATAATTAGGGATCCTACCTTGCCATCAGGTCTAATCTCCATCTCTAGGAACTCATTTCCGTGCTGTCCTCTGTGACCGGAGTAATATCTGCAATATATATCGTCTTTGGACGACATCTTTGGTCTTGCTGATCGCACAGGGAGGGTGTGGTATGTCGTGTCTCAAGAAGGCTGTTGATGCGCTTATCTCATTCAGCTAGCTGTTAAGAAAAGGTACAATTGCACAATTAGGTACAAGAGCCGATGCACCTGTTGGTTTTTGAGTGCCCCAGCTTTCGTTGCCTCTTCCTTCCTGCAGTCCAGAACATGGCTTCTCACTTATAGAATATGTATTTGCGGCTTTATCCATCAAAAATTACCTCCTATACACTCGGGACATAGCATCACATAATTATATTAGTTTAGTTTCACATTCCACACAGCTTTTTCACGGCATCGCAGATTTGTGCATAAAGCCTTTTAAAAACTTTCAGCATAGAGGCACCATGGATGAAAGCCTTTACGACGAGTTTGGTAATTATATAGGCCCAGAACTCTCAGATAGCGAAGAAGTAAGTCCACCTTCCCATCACAAGCATCTCTTGTGTCTCTCCCGACATCAGACAACTTCATTCCCTCTCTCCTCTAATCACAAACAGGACGAACAACCGCAATACCATACCACCACCATAGATGATGATGAAGAAGATGATGAAGAAGAAGAAGGCCATCCAATGGATGAAGACCTCTCACTACAACAATATAATGCCTACGATCAACAGCAAGGTGGTAATGCTATGCAAGTAGTGCTTCATGAAGACAAGAAATACTACCCTTCAGCAGAAGAAACCTACGGCCAAGATACAGAAATCCTAGTCCAAGAAGAAGATGCTCAACCCATAGAAGTCCCCATCATCGCCCCCACCAAACAAGTCAAATATGAAGTGCCTCTAGACAGCAGAGCAGCTGTACGGGGGCCCGTTGAGGCCAGAGCGTCGCCTGATTTCTTGGCTGCGGTGTTGTCTACACCTGATTTGATACGTAATGTGACGGTAGCTGGTCATCTGCATCATGGGAAGACGTTGTTTATGGATATGCTGGTAGAGCAAACACACGACTTACCCAAACATGTTAGTAATTTCAATACTGGCAAGGATCCTGATCTTAAGCCATTGAAGTTTACAGACACTAGAGTAGATGAGCAAGCACGTGGAATATCTCTAAAATCCATTCCAATGACCCTCATAGCAAAAAACAGCAAAGGAAAGAGCTACGCCCTGTCTCTCTTTGACACTCCAGGTCACTTGAATTTCTCCGATGAAATGGACTCTGCTCTCAGACTGTCTGACGGAGCGCTGCTGCTGGTGGACGCTGTCGAAGGGGTCATGTCTGGTACTGAACAAATTATAGCACAAGCAGCTGCTGAAGGGTTGCCATTATGTTTGTTAATAACAAAGGTGGATAGGTTGATGTTGGAGTTGAAGTTGCCTCCCACTGATGCATTCTTTAAATTGAGGCATATTATTGGGGAAGTCAACTCACTAATGAAGCTTCATTATGGTCCTACTGCTACTACTGTTGTGGGGGAGAAGGAGAAGAAGAAGGTACTCTTGGATCCCTTGGCTGGGAATGTGGCATTTGCATCTGCCCTTTATGGATGGAGCTTCACTCTAGAAAGCTTTGCTGAGCTGTACGGCAAAAATAATAATATTAATAGTGGATTCAATTCCAAGGTATTTGCAAAACGATTATGGGGAGACTATTGGTTTTCCCCTGACACAAGAACGTTTGCCAAATCACCACCACCAGGAGGAAGAGAACGCACATTTGTCGAATTTATACTCAACCCAATCTACAAGCTGCATTCTCAAATAATAGGCGAAGACTCAGAAGCTGCAGCCGCTACTTTAGCACAATTTGGTGGTGTCAAACTCAAGCCCAGTTCTTATTCTAAAAACGTCAAACCACTGCTAAAAGAAGCAATGTCTGCAGTGTTTGGTTCTGCAACTGGCATAGTAGACATGTTGGTCCGTCATATTCCCTCAGCCAGGGAAGGAGGAGCAGTCAAATTGGAGCGTTGCTATACAGGTCCACAGGATGGCCTCATGGCACAGCACATTAGAGCATGCAACCACAAAGGCCCTCTTGCAGTCTATGTCTGCAAATTGTACCCTAAGCCTGATATTGCAATATCATCATTTGACGCTCTAGGAAGGATACTCAGTGGTACTGTCAAGGTGGGAGACAGGGTCAAGGTACTGGGAGAGGGGTTCACTCCAGATGATGAGGAGGATTGCGCCTTGGCTACAGTCACTGGGGTGTACTGCCATCAGGCTAGGTACAGGGTTCCTATGAAACAAGCAATGGCGGGATGTTGGGTGTTACTGGAAGGTATCGATGCTACTATATCCAAGACTGCTACAGTAGTATCTGACTTTACTGCTACCACTGGTGGAGAAGAAGATTTGTATATCTTCGCTCCAATCAAGCACAGCACGCAAAGCGTGGTAAAGATTGCTACCGAGCCGCTCAACCCCTCTGAGCTGCCCAAAATGGTGGAGGGCCTCCGTCGACTGAATAAGAGCTACCCACTGCTGGTTACCAAGGTGGAAGAATCTGGTGAGCACACACTGTTTGGTACTGGAGAGCTGTACTTGGACTCGGTGATGAAGGATCTGAGAGAGCTGTATGGAGAGGTGGAAGTTAAAGTAGCCGATCCTGTAGTGGCATTCTGTGAAACCGTAGTGGAGACTTCTTCTTTGAAATGCTTTGCAGAATCGCCCAACAAAAAAAACAAGCTGACAATGATTGCAGAGCCTCTTGATTCTGGTCTGGCGGAAGATATAGAGAGGGGGATTGTCCGTCCTGAATGGAGCAGAAAACAGCTGGGTTCCTTCTTACAGTCTAAATACGACTGGGATTTATTAGCCGCTTGCAGTATATGGGCATTTGGGCCAGATAGAGATGGGCCCAATGCTTTGCTGGACGATACGTTACCAGGAGAGGTGGACAAGGGTCTGTTGACCGCCATCAAAGAAAGCGTGGTGCAAGGTTTCCAGTGGGGAGCTAGAGAAGGACCATTATGTGAGGAGCCCATGAGAAATGTCAAATTCAAGCTGCTTGATGCATCTGTTGCTGGAGAGGCTCTGCATAGAGGTGGTGGTCAGATAATTCCTACTGCCAGACGAGTGTGCTACTCCTCCTTTCTAATGGCCACCCCCAGATTGATGGAGCCAGTGTACTCTGTTGAGATTCAAACCCCCGCTGACTGTATATCTGTTATTTACAACATCCTGGGAAAGAGGAGAGGCCATATTACCGCTGATGTAGCCAAACCAGGGACCCCTATATTTATAGTCAAAGCTTTCCTACCCGTCATGGAATCGTTTGGATTTGAGACTGATTTGAGGTACCACACTCAGGGTCAAGCTTTCTGTATGAGTAGATTTGACCATTGGTCAATTGTACCTGGTGATCCCTTAGATAAGAATATACTGTTGAGACCACTAGAACCAGCAGGGATGGGGGCACTGGCAAGAGATTTTATGGTGAAGACAAGGAGGAGGAAGGGAATGGTTGATGATGTGTCGTTGAGTAGGTTTTTTGATGATCCAATGTTGTTGGAGTTGGCTCAGCAGGAGGTGCTGATGGAGAGGAGGCAATATTAGCAGCTTGTGTTTTGCATACATGTAAGATTTAAAAAGTGAGACGTATACATGTATATAATTATATCTATAGATAGAGACAGCAGACAGCTGTCAGAGGGGGAAAAGTCAAAGTTCATGTGGTGCACCGAGGAATATTTAAGAACTTCCCATGGAATCCAAGGAATAATACACCGTGAACCTCATAATTAGATTCTGAATAGGGCGAGATAAACATAATTTGAAACTATTTGACGGTATACCGAGCGGAAAAGATGAAGCTTTCACCAATCACTTTGCTCATTGTTGTCATTGGCTGCCTGTTTGGGGCACATGCCAGGTGAGTTTGTTTTGTACATGATTTCGCCTGAAACGTGTCCCAATACGATTTACAATACTTTAAATTGCTTTAGAACCAATTGCTCATAAAACACCACCCAGTGACCGAACATCATCCCATCCTTGAATCCCACAGATCACTCGCTCAAGCCCCGGAAGAAGCCGAGTCCCTCAACCTCGACATCTGCCAACAAATCCCTGGCCCCTTCGGCCTCCTCCAACCAGACTTCGAAGATGGAGAAGTCAACGTCCTCATCGAAATCGGCAGCGGCACCAAGGTCAAGTACGAAATTGACTCCACCGGTCTTCTCCTCGTCGACCGCATCCTCCACTCTTCCGTCTACTACCCCGTCAACTATGGTTACATCCCCCGTTCTACTTCTGGTGATGGCGGCTTCCTTGATGTACTCACCATCTCCCAGTCCTCCCTCCAGCCAGGTTCCTATGCCAGAGTGCGCATTATTGGTGTTATGGGCATGATTGACCAGGGGGAGATGGATGACAAGTTGGTTGGTGTGTTGGTGGAGGATCCCTACTATGTTGATGTCACCTCTATGGATGAGCTGCCACAGCATCTGTTGGCTGAGATTGAGCAATTTTTTAAGACGTATAAGAATCTGGAGGATAAGGAGGTTGAGGTGAGTGGATTCAGATCTGTTGAGGAGGCTGTGGCTGAGGTGCAGAATGGCGTTGAAACATTTGTCAGCCTCTGTGGTTGAGGAGAGATGAGTAGGTGTTAGTTATATATTATTTTTGTGTGTCTGGTGGTAGCTTAGGTTTTTTTAATATATGATAATATATGATGACAGTGAATTAACAGGAGCATGTGACCTTTTGTATGTTGACTTGGTGTTCTTATGAGTAATTTATCCCAAATTCTGTAATCCATAAACCCTAAGATTCTGATTGAGTGCGCCCGGAACCCTGTGGAACCACCCGATAACGTCAAGAAGAGCGCTATCAAAATCTCGGCCTTTTGCCCCATTCGCTGCCATTTAATTCTAAAATTCTTCTGGAACCTAAACTTTCGAAAGCAATCATGGGCATAATGAGTCAAATGAGCGAAGCAGCTCCCAACACGTGGGCGAGTTTTGAAGAAATGGTTATGCAAATGGTGGTTATATGGGTTCTAGGTCTGACATTCGGTCTACTGGTAAGTAGCTGTGCTACGCATAACCTAGATAGAACGGTATACGCTATTCTGATGCTGATATTTCTCAACTCACTCGTTTCCAAATCCTCCTATTTCAAATCAAACACAGCTTCCACGGCCACGTTGGGTACAGCGAGGTCTAGATACGAAGACGCTACTCATGTGTACCCCAATAGGCATCTGGATTCGCCGAGCTTTGCTCACTATGCAAGGGGCGTTGATTTTCAGGTGAGTGCTACCCAACCTCAGCAGAGAGAGAACAGGAGCTCCCACCCGCCTCGACCTCTCTTTCTCTCTCAGGAGAAGGGAAACCACCCCTCCACTCCTCTTTCTCTCTTATAGTATATTGCACTATCCTCTAACCCATATATCTACCACACTCTACTATTATTACTATTACAGGGAAGTATGGTATAGGTATATCGCCAAGCCAGGTACCATGAGAGCAGTTGTTGCCCGTCTCTTCCAGGCCCTCCTCGACAGACAATGGCCCACTGATTGGTCATCACTACTCCTCTCTTCACCCTCATTAAACTCAACCATTGATAGCAATAACAATAATCAACAAAAACAAGATAATAACGAAGAAGAAGATGACGACTGGTACGTCACTCGGAAGGATCTTGCAGTATTCAAAGCGGCCTGCGAATCCGACGCCACCACCTCACAATGGGAGAAGATGTGTCATAAAGAATTCCCTGGCATCACCTACACAGCATGGAGACGATGGCTACCCAATATCAACAAGACTGAATATAAATCAGTCACTATATCAGAAGATTCCACCGCTACTGAATACATGGACTTTTACCTCGATGACTCGGCCCGACCTTCTTGGGATACCATGATCTCTGAATATGAGCTATTAGAGAACAAAACAGAGGAGGATATTACTACTACTAAGAGATCTACAAGGCAGCAAGTGGTGAGATGGTTGAGATCCTTTCCCTTTGCATTCATCAACCAAAGGGAGTATGTCATTGCAAGGCGAATCTTCCATCCTTCTACTGATGATGACAATGACGATACTGTGTACGGTATTACCAAGGGCATAGACCACCCCTTGGCTGCAAGAAAAGAAGGAGTGGTACGCATGGATACCTTTTACTCCATGTGGCGTAGTCGTACCGTTCCCTGCCCCAAAGGCAGCGGTAAACCAGCCTGTGAAACAATCCTTCTTCATTTCGAAGACTTTGGAATTCCAGAAAACCTTGCTCGTTTTGCTGTAAAGCACGGTATGGTTGGGTTTGTGAAGAAGATGGGAGGCGGGGTGAAGAAGTTTGTGGAGGAGAGAAGGGAGGTGAGGGGGGTGAGGGCTCATGATCAGGATCCTCAGGCTTATGGTATGAATGCTGTCACTGCTGATATGTTTGGAAATCAACAACAGATGAAGATGGAGAAGAAGATTGATGCTGGTGGTAGTAGTGATGGTGAGGAAGGTACTACTACAGCTACAGCTACTGCAATGAAGAGATCTCCTTCAATGAAAAATTTGGGATATGTGATGTTGGCTGGAGGAGTGGCCTTGGCTCTCTCTACTATAACCACCACTACTACTAGTACTAGTGCTACTCCTGGTAGTAAGAGCATCACTGGTCATGTGGCAAGACAGCATGCCAAACAACAACATCATCGCCATAATAATAGACGCAACAAAGTACATGTTCCTCCTCCTCCTCATCATCATACTATGATGATGAAGACTCCCCCACACACCACCACCACTACTAATAAAAAAAAGGTGATGGTAAAATCACATTCTTTGAGTGATGATGGACTTGAGTAGCATATGTAGGTGAATGAAGGGATGGAGATTTTGTTAGAGCCCCCCTTCCCTCCCTATATCTTGATTCGACTCTTTGATCTGGCAATTTTGATGGCAATTTTGAAGACAGCTCTCTCTTGTCATATATACGCACACACATACGCACTCTCTCTCCCGTTCTCTCTGTCAGTTTTGATTACTATTATTGTTGTTATGGAGCGTCGCTGTTTGTTTTTTTGGTCATTTTATATGTTTATACTGGTAGCGCATGTTTTTGAATGTTTTGAGTCAGCAGTATCTATTCCAGTTTTGATGACAGTAGAGGGGGGGAGAGAGAGAGAGATGAGACAGCCAGTCAGTCAGCCATTTGGCCAGATGGTCGTACTGTTTTTGAAAGGTAATGAAGATATATTATTTTTTTTAGAGCAAAAGTATGAACATGAATCAGATCTAGGAAGATGAAAGAGCTTGGATTTTAGATGTTGCCGAGCACTAGAAAACGATAACCAACAGGAATGGAAGTAGGAGCTTGATCTTTGGAAAATGAAATAGGAAAGGGGGGAAAATGCATGCACAAACTTTCTCTCTCTTTGATTTTGAGTTTTTTTGCATACAGGAAACCAATATTGCTTGATTTGATATAATAAAGATGTAAACCAAGACATCTGCTGATGGTAGATACGCATATACAGTAAATTTCGAGTGAAGAGAGGGGGAAGAGGAAAGGTGGCAATGAAGGCATTGTCCTCTTTGCTCCGGTGCACTGGCTGCTGGGAGCCTGATCCATCCATTCTGCTGCTTGATCTGGATAACTCTTGGGAGATTAGTGGCATATTGCAACTTGTTTCAATCATTTGCATGTCGAAACTGTATTTCTTTTGAACGAGATAGGGTCTGAGACCAATAGAGGCCTCAGCTACTGATATTCGATTTGACTATTAAACAAATGATGCAATGAGCAAGTCTCTTCCTCGCAATAGCTCCTACGACCGTCTTAACACGATGGCACCACCACCTTCGTCCTCACGCATCCATCTCAGGTTTAAAGGCATCTCCGTCCCACTACCAGAGCCATTATGGGGTGCCGCTCAGGTCGCTCTCAAAACCTGCTCCGCCTCGTCTTCCTCTTTCAAAACTGCAGCTGCCGCCTTCAACCCTGGATCATATAATACCTCCTCCACCAATGATAATCAACTCACCACTCCTACTTCTATGTCAGTTAGAGACCCAGCATCCTTGGCAGCAGCCCTCAGTTTCCATCCCATCCTCTCCACCATGCAAACCATCCTCATCCTCTCCGCTTCCACTTTGCTATGCACCATCATCTACTTCACCATCCCCCCTCCCCACCTAACAACAAGGTTCTTTTACCTTCCTTATGCACTAGGAATGGCCTTCTTATTTTGGCTGTCGATCACGGTATTCAAGAACATCATTTTTGAGAGGCAATATGCTGCCAGGCAAGTGGGAGAGGAGCAACTATCATGCCCTCTCAACTCCAAATTTACTGAAATAGACGGAGTGAAGATTCATTATACCATTGAACAACCCGCAAAAACTAAGAATGAAGTAGCAGTGCATTGTCTCCATGGGTTTGGCGCATCTTCCTACAGCTGGTCTTTTGTACAACAACAGCTAGCCACCATTATCCAAGGTCCAGTCACTGCTCACGATATGCCTGGCTTTGGATTATCTCATCGCCCCAAGTCTTCCAATTATTACACTCTGGCTTTTAATGGCCTAGTAGCTAGATCCATATTAGACCAACAATTAGAACAGAAGAATGATACTGATACTGATTATGATAATGATACGAGTGGTGATAAAGAGAAGAAAGCACCATCGAAGAAGAAGAAGAAGAGGGTAATTATAGGGCACAGTATGGGAGCAGCAGCAGCAGCAGAAGGAGTAATAGCACACCCAGAAGGTGTATCAGCGTTGATTCTTGTGGCTCCTGCTATTGTAGCATTCTGGCCTGTCCCTTCATTGTCAAGAAGAAACAGTACCAGTGATAATAGCAGTAGAAGGAATAGTGATGATGATAAGAAGGATGGCAATGCATTGGTGGCTGCTGGATTGTCGTTGGTGGAAGAACTTATATCAGCTCAAGATGCTCCTAGTAGCAGTAGTAGACAGAAGGAAGAAGAAATGAATGGAGTAGTAGTCATCAATGATGTCAATGATACTACTACTATGCATCATCAATATTATTATAGAGCATACAAGGCAGCAAGGGTGATGGGAGCTCTGTGCCAAGCAACAGCCCTCCTCCTCCTGAAATCCTTCCTCCTCCTCTCCCAGCCCCTCCTCATCTACGCTCTCCGTAAAATAGTTCGTAGTCAGCGTTTCTGGTTCCGCGGCCTGTCTTCTGCGTGGACCAACACATCCCATGTCACCCCCACCTATGTCGACTGCTACAGGTACCCTCAACTGGTCAAAGGCTGGGAACAGGGTATATTGAGGTTTTTGAGGGCGAGATTTTCAGAAAAATCTAGCTGGACAGAAGCTGTTAAAGAAGTACTTACCAGTGATGATGGTCATTTGACGCAGGCGGAGAGATTGGCAGCAGTGGTGGAGAAGTGGGGTATTCCGGTGATGGTGGTTCATGGGGTGGAGGATGCTTTAGTGCCTGTTGGTAATAGTAGGAGATTAGCCAAGATGTTGGGTGGTGGTGATGGTGATGGTAATGGCTGTACTAACCCTCCTCCTACTACTACTAAAGTGCAATTGGTGGAAATCAAGCAATGTGGACATATGCCTCATGAGGAGTGTGTAGATGACTTTGTACTGCATTGCAAAGAGTTTCTATTTTCAACTGTCATGAATGAATAAGCGTAGTGTTAGTGTTCTCTATTTACAATGTAGGGGGGGTTTTGGGGGAGAAGGTTCTGTGTGAGAGGGAGTTGTGGTGGAAAAAAAAGCCATATTTCAAAACCTGTGATTGTTTGTTATACCACTGTGCCAAGCTGAGCTTCATTTTTTAGCTGGCTCCCTTCTGCTCTACGTACAGGATGGGCAGTATTCTACCTCATCTCAACCTTCCTCTCAGCTCCCTTTTTGTTTTTATTAATCAAATCAAATCAAATCAATTTCATTTATTCCCCCTCTGTTCTTTTGTTCACTTCAACAACAATCTGAATGTGTGTATGTAATTGCGTTCCTTCCTTTCTACTGTCCCCTCCCCTTTCTCTTTTGCCCACTGCCAAGCAACCAGAAAGAAACACCAACAACATGGAAGTTGAAAACCAATCCCCAGTCAACCTTTAACAAGACTGGCTCTCCATTTATCCATCCATCTTCCACCCTTAAGACCCTGGTAGGGCATATGGCAGGCAGTTGATGAAATGGCAATGGTAGAGACTTCACTTAAGCTTGTTGAGCCAGCTCCTCGTGGATGTGTTCAAGAACATCATCACCATCCTTGATGAAACCATCATCAGTATCGTCAACGATGATTGGAGCCTCTTCTTTTTCTTCTTGCTTGACCACTACCACAACTGCTTTCTCCTCCTCCTTCTTATAGTCATCTAACTGAGTGTAATCAACTGCGAATGGATCCTCCTTGTTGAATATGTAGGACATAATAGCTGAGAGTAGAGACATGGAGACAAAGGTGGTAAAGGCTAAGAAGATGAGCAGCCACATGGCGGCAGTAGCAATCATTGGGCGGGAGGCTTGCTTCATTGCTTGGAGAGTCTCCTTGATATCTCTGCTCATAAGGTGGGTGCAGTAGTCGCTGGCAATGGCTACAATGGTGGCCTTGCTGTTACCTTGTTCTTCTTCTTGTTCTTCTTCCTCGATGACTGGCTGAATTTCCTCCTCCCTGTTGTTGGTGTTGAAGGGGGTTAGCTTGCGGGTGGCAGTGATGGAGGCAGCGGGAGAGAGCTGGGACTCTGAGTCAGTGTCGGAGTGGATGGGCTCGACGGTGAAGGCAGTTGGGCCCTGGCTTGATCCTGAGCCCTCCATAACTGGTTTCCCTTGATTAGTAGGATATTCGGCAGCAATCTCCTCTGAGTGACGAGTGTAAGTAGCCTCTGCAGTTAGAAGGGGAAATGCGTTGGTTAGTAACCTCTTTGTTGGGACAAGAGGGATTGCGTTTAAAAATTGTTCCGGTACACCGCAGAGAGCGTGAAACTTACCTATCTTAGCCTTTGAATGTACTACCTCGACATCCCTATCAACCTTGCTGCCACAATTGAAGCATGAAAACGCTCTAAATAGCTTCATTCTTGTAACTGGATTGGTTAAATCACGTTCTTCTTTTTATCTAAACGTTCGGTTAGAACAATACAAAACAGCAGTAATTACTCAACTATCGCTCTGTAATATCGGGTTTGATTATTTATTTATCTTTAGGCGAAAAGTCTAACTGCTCTCTCTTATATCCAACGAGGACAACTGCAGGTCCTCGGTCAGCCGAAATCTAAAACCTTCCCTTCCCCCTCTCTGGGAATGAAAATGGTGTAAAAACAGGGGTGTACATGGAGGCGCTCAGCCAAAAAACCAAGGTCAGTTGCATAGCAACAACTACACTGCCATAGTAGGTCTTTATGACCAAGTATACATGTGTAAAGCATATCATTGGTATCCTCTCATTGTAAGGAGTCTATGGATGGTACCTACATGACCATACACTATGCATACAGCCTACACTCAAGATTCTCCTCTTATTACTCATCATCGGAATCAATATCCTCTTCTTCATCGTCATCTAGCAATTCCTCCACCACATCATCATCGATTACCTCCTCCTCCTCCTCCTCATCTTCAAATGCACTTGGTGCATCATCATCACTGCTACTACTGCTGCTACTACTACTACTACTACTGACATCACCTTCTACTTCAGGATTATACTCATCCTTCTTCACTTCCTCCTCCTCTTCTTCATCACCACCTCCATATACTTCCTCCCCCTCCTCTTCCTCCCCCTCTTCTTCATCTCCATCATCCATGCCACTACCATAGTGTTTCTCACTGTCACTATCCTCTTGGCCCATCAATTCCCTTGCTAATGCAGTACCACTACCACTACCACCTCCTCCTTTCTTTAATCCTCCTGCTGCTGTCATTGCAGCACCACCAGCACCACCAGGAGGAGCCATTCCCCTCCCTCTGCCACCGTTACTAAGACTGCTTCCTCGGCCACCACCACCACGGCCTCTACCACGTCCTCTTCCTCCACCTCCGCCGCCACCACCACGTCCACCACCTCCTCCACCAAGTCCACTACCACCACCTCTAGCAAGCATCATTGCTCCAATTGGTTTCTTGGGTACTATCAATGCATCAGTACCAGCTTCCACATCAGCTTGGAATTGTACTAAAGGGAAATCAAAGTCTGTTCGAGGGAGGAGAAGGAGGATGCGGGGAACTGGGGGGAAGGGGGAGGGGAGGACTCTGCCTCCTGTGGTTAGGGGGGGGCCTCTCACTGTTGTTATGATAGTAGAAGAGGAGGGGGTGAGTGACCCGTCATTATCATTATCATCAGATGGTCTAGGTCTAGCTGGCCATAAGACAAATTTGTAACCTTCTGCAGCTCGTTCATTAGCTTCAACGGGAATAGTTGGCATAGCAGCAGCCTTCTTCCCAGCGCCCCTTTCCTTCTTCTTTCCTTTCTCTTCCTGTTCCTCCTCCTCCTCCTCCTCCTCTTCTTCTTCTTCAACATCGCCAGTGGTAAGACCGACAGCACCATCTCTCACACATCTCTTCATTCCCTCGTAAACCAATGCAGCATCCAAAGCATAAGCTCTTAAAGCCACTGCTGCCGTGGTCGGTGGCAACCACGTCAGCTGCATCTCCTTATCTTGCTCTGCAATACCATTATCACCACCATCTATGTTATTTTGATGATGATCGCTTATCATAACTTGATGCCCGGCACCGGTAGGAGCAAAGGCGCCCTTCACCAGGAGAGGTTTTAGTGGAAACAGTCTACTGACAAGCTGGGTGGGGATTGACAGCTCAAAGGCAGCAAGGCATTTCCTCAGTGACATTGGATCTTGTGATGATTCTACTTCTTTTGCCCAGCGCTTGGCATCAAATCCATCATCAATGGTACTAATACCATCATCATTGTCGGTATCCTCTGATGGAGGAGAAGAAGAGGAGGAAAGGTTGGCTTGCATGGCCAGGAATACTCTTTTCAATTTAGATAGTATCACTGCATCTACTGATTTGCCACCAATCTTCATATTACCGCTTTTGTAGAGTTCAGCAATGGATAGACAAGAAGAATTAGTGTTGCTGCTGCTCAAACGATCAATAAACAACTGCAAAGCATCCGCTCTATCTTGCTCTGTAGGCATGGTGAGTGGAGAAACCGGCATGGCAGCAGCTACTGTGTCTCTGATACCAACTAATGAAGCATGCAATGAACTCTCCCTAGCTCCTCTCTTGTTTAGTGAGGCAATCAAGGCATCAATGTCTTGGATGCTACAGAGGAGCATTAGCTTACCGTCTTGCTCACTTTGGAAGAAAATTCGCCCTTCATTTGGATCCTTCTCCTTCTCCTTCTCTTTCTTCTCTGTTTTCCTTGTTGCAGTATCACCATCACCTTCCATATTTCCCCCCTTGTCATCAGCATCATCAACATTAGGAGAGGTGAGAAACAGCGGTTGTTGAGTGACGGCAAACCTATAATATTTATTATACTGCCTATCTTGACCAAGAGGCTCAAACCTGACAGCATTGGCTTCCAATTCTAGCCGGGTTTGTTCTGCTCGTTCTGCTACTTTGCGTCTTGCTGCCAATCTATCTCCTCCTCCTCCATGATTATAATAATTATTATTTGGATTCGTTGCTGCTGCTGCAGTAACAGTTTTGTTGTTGTTGTTGTTGTTGTCTTGTTGCTTCACTTGATCATCATCCATTGCCTCAGCTGTAGTATGTTCTTCTTGCTTTGTAGCAGCAGCAGTAGTGTTAAAAGTACCATCATCAGTACCTTCACTAAGATTCTTTCTCAGTTCAGCCAACCTCCTCTCGGCCTCCTCAGCAACTGCAGCATTCTTCGCCAACTGTTCAGCATACCTCTTCTGTTTATAAATTGTAGCTTCCTGTTTAGCTTCCTCAAACCTCTGCCTCTTAATCTTCTGCTGAACTTCCAACCTTGCTTCTAGTAGCATCTTGATAGTGGGGCCTTCTAGAGCAATTTGGCATAGCGTGCTCAGCATGGACACTCTGTTCTCTAGTGTGAGATCATCGTAACTACAGCTCTCCAAAGCTGCTGTCCATGCTTCTCTGACATCATCATCGTCATCGTCATCATCATCATCCTCCCCATCCTCTTTTCCTCCTTCCTCTTCATCATCGTCTTCATCTTCCTCTTCTTCTTGTCCTCCTCCGCCACCACCAACACCCCCTTCTTCACCTCCCACTACTTCATGTTTCCCTCCTTCTCCCTTTCCTCCACTACCACCTCCTCCATCTTCATCAACTTGTTTCAGCTTCCTATGATACGCCCTCACAGACTGCAAAGCATACGTAGCAGGGGACACCTTCTCAAACAACACATCTTTACCCATAGCTCCAGCGATGGAAGCTTCAGGGTTCTTTGTACTTCTCAGATCTCGGAGGTTTCTTCTCTGGATCTCTCTGATAATGTCGTCTACCCTCATCCCTCCTTCCCCTACTTCTGCCAGTACCAACCAACAGGCTTGTTTTATAGTACCTAGTCCAAGTCTATTAGGTACCCTCAATTTTAATCCTGTAGTACCACCAGCAGTAGTATCATCAACAACAATGTCTTCACCTTCATAGCCCATCTTCGGCCTATTAATATCATCACTTTCAGGACGCGGTCTCTTCCTCCCAAACCCACCAGCAACACATACCTGTCTAGCCACTTCTGGCCATGTCAGTTCATTCAAGTGAGCTCTCCATGAGTCAACATCGAACGCCCATTCTTGTGCTTCTTCTAGCAACTGCGCACCAACCATCGTTGTATTCCTCCTACCGCTAGTACCACCTTGACTGCTAACGGTAGTGCCACTACTCATGGCACCGGGGGGAAGTGCTGCTTTGGCTTCTTCTGCTTCAGCTTGCACCACTCTGAGCAGTGCAATGTGTACTGTAGCAGTCAGTTGGGAGGGGGATCCTATAGCCAAGGCTTGCAGGAGTTGGTCTGATGTGAGGTGGGTAGGGAGACCAAATACATCGGATAGACCCCGGAGGAAGGACCAGACACCTAGAAGGGCGCCCCCAACCGTAGAAGCTGCTTTCATCCTCTCTTCCTCTGATTTCTCTCCTTGCCTTCCTGATACTACTGCTCCGTCGCCAAGTTCAAGGGGCATGGCCGGCATCAGCTTCACAGATGATAGTGGAGGGAAGGGCGGTCTCACTGGAGGAGCAGGCAATCCTGGAGGTGAAGCTTCCCCCTCCACTGGATTTGCTGCCCCAAAGGGTACATTATTGTCCTGCCTCCATTGAGCTACTAATGCCTCCCATTCTAAATCAAGATCTTCCTTCCTTCTTCCTCCTTGTCCACCACCACCTCCACCTCCACCACCTCCTCCACCACCACCACCACCTCCTCCAGTACCTTCAGTCCTCTCCCTCATCCTCAATGCCCTCTTATTCTGTGCCTCCAGCGCCTTCATCACCTCCCTCTCCCTCCTCTGTTTTTCCTTCTCCATCTTCTTCTCAGCAGCCTTCTTCTCCTTCTCCATTTCTGCATGCAGTCTCCTTTCTTCTTTTTCTGCCAATGCCTTCAACCTGGCTGCCTCTCTCATCCTCCTCTCTTCCTCCTTCTTCTGGTCTTTTACCAGCTTTTCAATCTGTCTCTTCCTCTCTATGTCCAACCTGGCCATCTCACGTTCTCTCTCTCTTTGAATCTTGATATCAAGCTTTTCCTTCTCTCGCATTACTCGCTCTTGCTCTCTTCTGATTGATGCCTCTAGACGGTCCATCTGTAGACGAGCTCTTTGTGCTACTAATGCAGCTCGTCCTTCTTCGTCCCTTTTTAATTTATCTAAATCAGATTCTGTTAGACTGGCCATACTTACACCACTTTTGGGTTTTTTAGCTGCAGTACCATCTATAGTACCATCACCGGATCCTTTTCTCTTTATTCCTCCACCTAGTGAGGGAATGTCATCATATATATAGCCAAGAAGAGGTCCATCTTCTCTGAAAGGTTGGGGTAGCTTGGCTTTCGCTGCTTCTACTACTTGAATGTATTCCTCTTTTTGTTGAGCAACACCACCTCCACTTCCACCACTTCCATTTCCGCTTTCTCCTTGCATAGAATTCATGACGGCTTCCTTCTCCTTCTTCCTCTTTTCTGCCTGCCTCCTATGATTGAACCAGGTTGAGACCTGGTCAGGGAGGAGGCCCAGCCTCTCTGCAAGAGCCTTCTTCTCATCTTCAGAGGGGTAGGTGTTTGTGGCGAACACTTCTTCTAGAGCTGCTTTCTGTTCAGGAGTTTTCTTGGCAAGTGAGAATTTTTTGCCTGTAGAGGTTTGTTGTTGTTGTTGTTGTTGGTTCTGATTTGTGGCTGGAGGGGAGGAGGCGTCGGTGTTGGGTGGTGCCTCGATGGCGGTGCCTGTGTCTGTGTGTGGAGAAAAATGGGGAGATGTGCGTCAGATTGGGGGAGAATGTGAAGGTTAAATGTGCATTGGATGCGATGGCTGGTGGATTGAAGAGGGTCAGAAGGACTAGTGACGCCGTAGAGTCTGAGATCACTGGGCATGATTTTAGTGAGGAAAAGACGAAGAATCCACCAGAGTTGAAGAGACTTACCCATAGTAGGGTCCTGTTCAGCTTCAGAAAAAGATCCCATTACAATTCAGTTGAATCTGCACGTCCAACGAATGGTAAACGATCGAAGGCTTCTAGCTATGAATGATGATGCTTTCAAATGGCTTTGAAAATCACTGGATTGACTCCCTTAAATACTTTCTCTAAGTGCACATCTATTGACAGACAGCGCTGTATCCATCAAATGCTGCATATATCTGTATAAATCAACATGCAAGAGCAGCCTCCTTTCCTGCATTTCTATGAACTTCAATCAACTCCATCGCTCCAGGGGCCTGTCTCGTGCTGTCTCTCTCTCCCCTCCTCCCCAACCACCAAGTCTGCAAAAATAGGTCTCAGTCTGAGCAGCAACCTTTACATGATTTTATAAATATACATGAAGTTCATGTATACAAATGAATGTAGTAAGGAACAAAAACTCATCACCTTATTACACAATCACTGAAGAAGAACCTCCACCACCTCTCTTTCCTCCTGCTCCAGACACCAGAACCTCACTAAACTCCCCTTCCTCCTGAATAATGACACTTCCTTCATTATTATTATGATCACCTCCCACCACTCCTCTCTCAATATAAACATCAGGCGCCAACACTCTCTTATACCTGGGAATAGCCCTCATTATATAAACAAGCGCAAACATAGTTCCAATGAAGGCCCCCGCCACAATATCAGCATAATGGTGCTGGTAATCAGTGGTCCTCGTCAATGACACCAACCATGCAAATGATATCATCCCAAGCATCCAATATTTGGCAATAACATTGAGGGAATCAGCCTTGAATTTCTGCCAGAATGATCTCTTTGCCAGCTGGGGGTCGTACATCCAAGCTCTTCTAATGTTGAAACACCAAATTTGATAGGCAGATGCATATACAGTGACGTTGAAGCCTACAGATGCGTGTCCAGAGGGAAAGGAGAGGCGACCATCTTGTACGCGGTCGCCTCCATAGGTGCAGGGGTAGTTGGAGGGCTGGTAGGGGTTGATGGTGGCGTTGGCGGGGATGATGGGGGAGCATCTAGAGAGGAAATCTGGGCGGAGGGCTCCTCCTACGTATTTGCTCACTTGGGTCATGAAGACTGTGTATACAAAGGATTGGAGAAGGTCCAGGAAAAAATGGAACTGTTTGTATGTACAGGGTAAATTTATGTGTGGGTGTGTGGGGCGGGCGGGGTGGGGTGGGTGGGGGTGAGGGGTGTTAGTGATTGAGGGAGGAAAGGTACTGTCATTATCATCATCAACATACCATGGTGGCAAGAGCATCTGTAAGACTCCTATGCAACATTCTAGAATACATCAACTCCCCTACTGCAAGGGTGAGTACTGCCATGGCAATAGGGATAAAGATGATGACCCATTCAGGGACGGTAGGAGCTCCACCATATGGGTAGGAGATGGTGGCATCCCAGTAGTAGTAATCTAATGTACGGGGCTCACCATGGAAGGTGATGGTGGCTGTGACTGCACCTATGATGATGGTGCCTACTAGGTTGGCGTAGTCTTGTTTGTTGAAGACTTGTTTCCATCTGGGTAGATGGGGAGGAAGAATTTTGGGGGAGTTGAGGGAGCGGTGAGCAGGGTGATTGATTTGTGGTAAATTGGGAAAGGTTTGGTGTGAATTGGAACGTACCGAATGTCTCTCCACTTCCAGTTGGTAGGACTGTGTTCTATGCCACTTACACCGACTTCGTGCGAGAAAGTATGCCGGTGATGAGGCCGATTATTATTATTGTTGTTGGAACTTCCTGTCATGATCGAAAGAAAAAAACCTATAGTGTACAAGATCACACAACTATGATTATATTATAGCTATCCTATGTTCCTATCAATCGTTTATTTTGCTTCTGTATCCAGTCACAACAGCCATACATGGTGAAAGCAGGAACTCAGGCCATCAAAGACACCATCATGATCCCCCCTCCGCCCCCTCCCCCTCCTTCGCCCTCTTCTCACTCCCCCTCCCTCCCTTGCCTCTCCCTATTCTGTTTCTTGGCCCTATTCTTCTTCTTTGCCTGCACTGTCTGCACTCTATGCTGCTGCTTCTTTTTCATCGTCTCCAACTCTTCTTTCGTCACAAAATCAACTAGTTCTCCTTCACCTTTTCCCTCCTCCTCCTCTTTCTTCTCCTTCTTCTTCTCAACCACCTCGACACCCTTCCTCTTCCTACCACCACCCTTATTCTCCTTCTTACTATCACCACCATGAGTCTTATTACTGTTAGCTACATTCTGCTGCTGAGTATATTGTTTCTTTCTATGAGTATCGACCTTGGCTCCAGCTTCCATGTCACTCTCAGAGTCCAGTGCACACAAGGATGTCAATCTAGCTGTTGTTCTTGCTTCTGATACCACACACTCATCTCCATCAATCACTGCACTATCTTCTTTTTCTGATGATCTAAATTGAGCTATTATAGTAGTCAAATTCCATAATTTAATGACTCCATCACTCGCGGCTGATCCACACAGCATTGACGATGAAGCTGAAGTCGAAGATGGGTTGACAACAACAATGCCTTTAATACGAGTAGCATGAGCTTGCTTTATAATACCATGCTGCAACGTCTTCTTCTTTTCATCATTAGTTAATCTAAGTATATGCATGCTTCCATCTTCACCACCTGTCAGTAACATCTTCTCATTATCTCCATTATTCACCCATGTCATGCACAGCAGGCGTCTCTCATAAGAGAACACAGCCACCACCCCATCATCATCATCATTGTTATTGTTATCTAAGACAGTAGAGAACACTGTCAATTTATTCCCAGTCAACAATGCATACATTCCTCCCTCGTTATCAAAGGCTGCATGCTGAGCTTCTTCTTCCAATGGAGCGGTATATGTACACCTGCCTTTGACTAGATTCCACATTCTAAGTGAATTGTCCCTGGATACAGTGATAGCTAGCTGACCTGAGGGATGTATAGAGATGGAGTTGATGGCTTTCTTGTGTCCTTTGATGACTTTGAGAAGCTCCCAAGTGCCTCCGGCTTGCCAGACGGAGAGCTGGCCGTCCTCGCTGCCGGCGAGGAGGTGGGTGGGGGCGTAGTATACTGGTTGTTGGGGGTTGTTGTTGCTGTTGTTGTTGTTGGGGGTGAAAAAGGATAAGGCAGTGACTGCACCTTGACCTGGATTCATGAGGTAGCCGAGGTCCTTGCCGAGACGCATGTCATAAATGTGGATGAGGTCGTCGACGCCGCCGGAAGCGAGGAATGGGCCGGCAGAGGCGAGGCATTTGACAGCTGCCTTATGGGCGGCATAGGTGAATGAGCGGTCTAGTTGTGGGGATGTGGTGCTGTCGTAGGAGTATCCGAAAAGGAAGCGT
>Ga0114919_10000803_pt1 | contig 24960 bp, 32 predicted proteins | sample BlataG_FD_88682 | JGI IMG/M metagenome (GOLD analysis project Ga0114919, IMG submission 88682) | Deep subsurface microbial communities from Black Sea to uncover new lineages of life (NeLLi) - Black_00105 metaG | ecosystem: Environmental > Aquatic > Marine > Oceanic > Sediment | place: Atlantic... | reverse complement strand
GGCAGGTGTAATAGCACTACTTCACGGCGCGGGGTATCCCGAAAATAAGTATGCTGTGATGGAAGTCTATAAGCACATGCAAGCGCAAGGTTCAAGCGTCTCCAGGAAAACAATTAAGCGGTGGGCAGATGGTGAGCATATACCAAATGTCCAAGTGGACAATGTTGTCCAATATAAAAAAGATATGGGAACTGCACTGGAAGCTTTGTTTTGGAAGTTATATAACCATGCTTTAGGTGATGAGACTGTTGATCAATTGAAGGGGGCGCAAGCGTACACTGCTATGGGGATTGTGCTAGATAAGTATCGACTTGTGCAAGGATTGCCCACTGAGGTTGTGCAAGTTATCATGCCAGCAGTTGAAGCATTAAAACGTGCGGGCAAAGACCCGGTGCAAGTATTTCAAGAGATGGAAAAACAAGCGAATGCGATAGTCGATGGTAGAGACCAGTTCGCACAGTAAAGGCATAAGCGATAGTGTATTTGTAGCGGGGTTGTTGGGAATTCCGACAAGCTCCGCTGTTGCATTGCCCTTCATAGAATTCGCATCTCATAACTTGAAGGTGCAAGTCAAAGAGACGGGTACGATTGTGCCAATGGAATTGAAACCAGCGCAGCTTGATTTGTACCCCAAACTGACGGGGCGCGATTTGATTGTGAAGGCGCGGCAGTTGGGAATGTCAACGTTTATCCAGGCATTACAGTTTCGGCGCGTGGCATTCGAGCCGTGTTTGGCGGCGACGTTGGCGCACGACTCCAATACTACTAACACCATGCGCAGGATGCACCGCCGCTTTTACGACAATTTGCCGGAAGCCATGAAACCGGAGCGCTCAATTGATAATGCCACGCAGATAGCATATCCGGCTACCAACAGCCTCGTGACGTTGACCACGGCGGGCAGCCCGACCAGCGGAATCGGCGCGGTGTACCATCATGTACACGGCACGGAGATTGCTAAGTGGAAAGATGCCGAAAGCATCATGAGCAACCTGATTCAGGGTGTACCCGCCAACGGCACAATCGTATTTGAGAGTACGCCCGATGGCGCGCGCGGCTGGTTTTACGAGCGTTGTATGGAAGCTCTAGACGGCGATAGCCCGTGGACGATCCATTTCTACCCGTGGTGGTGGGAGCCGAAATATAGATTATTATTAGATGAGGGTGAGGTGCTGGATTTAAGTGAAGAGGAAAAGCGTCTAGTATCTCACCATGAACTGACGATGGAACAGATCAAGTGGCGGCGGGCTAAGGTTAAAGAGTTGCCGTATACGTTCAAACAGGAATACCCGGAAGACGTTCGGCAGTGTTTCTTGAGTGACGGCAACAGCGTATTCGGAGAGTTCGAACATTGTCTGTTGACACGAGATGAGATGGAAGAAATAGAGTACATCGAGGGTCATAGATACATGGCGGGCGTGGACTGGGGGCAAGAGAACGATTACACCACACTGAGCATCATTGACGCGACGGACGATATAGAGGTGTTTATCGGGCGCTGGCGTAGAATGCCGTGGGATGAAATGCAAAACCGCATTGTAGCCAACTGTGCTAAGTGGCACGTGGAAACCATCCAACCTGAAAAGAACAGCATGGGCACAGTTAACATCGAAAATATGGACGACAAGTTTATTGATGCGGGCGTTGACATCACCCGGCGGTCAATTACGATGGACAACCGCAAGAAGCAAAAGTTGGTGAGCAACCTGTACGACGGCATTCACAACGCCGGATTAAAGTTACAAGACGTGGATTATGCCACATCGGAGCTTAGGACGTTTATCAGTAACCAGCTTGAGTCGGGCAAGTACAGATTTGAACACATGGATGGCGCTCATGACGACACCGTGATAGCGCGGATGCTGGCGTGGGATTGTGTCTGCAAGATGATATAGAGGAATTACATCATGGCATTATTGGATAGATTCAAGCGCAAACCAAAGGCTCTTAAAAGTATTCCGTTCTCTGGCGGTAGCTCCGATTATTGGCCGCTGGGCTTCGTCAGTCCCAACCAGGACATCACCTTTAGCAAGGCGGGGGCGGCGGCGGCGTACACGATGGTGTATGAAGTTAACGCCTGCATTCAGTCGATTGTGAGTGGTATCGGTATGCTGGACTGGAACATCGTGCATTATCCCGACGGTGTTCGAAAAGGCGAGACCGGCGACCCTATAGCTAACCGCATGGACTTGCTGCCCCGTCATCCATTGTCGGAAGCGCTGCTCAGATTTGAAGACGAAAACGACATGGGCTTCATGGACGTGATGGTTACCGACTACCTGCTATACGGTGAATTTTACGTTGAGAAAGTAGAGAACGTATTCGGCAGCAATAAATCATTGGAGTGGCTTAATCCGTTGGGCGTGCAAGTTGACCACCACAGCGGCGCGATAGATAGTTTCCGCTACGGCTGGAACATGGTGTATGTCAACCTCGAACCGGAGCGTGTGGCGTACTTGCACAACCGCAACCCTAACAGCGACTTTGTAGGTTTGCCCACGGCTTTAACGGTGTTGGATGAAATTAACATAGCGCGCAACCTTGACCGCTGGTTGCGCGACTACTTCATAAACAATGCCCGACCCGGCATGATAATAACGCCATTGAGCGAAGAAACTATATGGTCTGTTGAAGATCATCAAAGGATGCTTAACATAGTGCGCGAGCAGCTAAAGGGCGCTGGCGGACAATACAATACGATGGTAGTTAGGCACCCTGTTCAGGCTACAGCATTTGAGCAGCCCGACATAGCCAAGAACTTACAACTCAATACCCAACAGTCGCAAAATATATTCGACGCTTTTGGGGTTCCGCAAGCCATGCGCGGCAATACCAACACGTCGCCATATAAAACTGACGACGGTTTAATTCAACGCTTTTATCTAGACAGGGTTATCCCTCTGGCGCATGTGTTTCAGCGGTACATCAACTTAAAAATTATGCCCTTCTTTGACCTGGAAGGCATGACGATACTTGAGTTTGATACGTCGCCGTATGATACCGTGACCGATGCCGATATGTTAGAGGCGCAGGTTACGAGCATCCAACTGAGGGACGGAATAATTGACCTGTATGACGCGGCGGCTAAACAAGAACTAGAGCCGCCTGAAAAGCTAAGGGGCATTTACCGCATTGGCGAGTTGTTTGTTCCACTAGATGAAATTCAGGACTTGTGGGAAAAACAGTTGCTTGTCGCGCCGTCGCCATTTGGGGCTGAAGAAATCACGGGCAAGCCATTACCAGAGCCTACCGCGCCAGAGGAAGTTATCCCAACGCCAGAGGGGGGAGTACCGGTAGTTGAGGGCGAAGCGCGAGACGTTGCTATTGAGGCCGAAGCAGCCGCGGAGGAAGAGGAAGCTCAGGCGGGTGAACTGGTGGAGGGGGTTGGCGAGACCGATGAAACCAAATCAGCGCCCGACCTGTTGCCGCACTTCAAGCTATACGAGGGCGAATACTTGTTTCCGGCTGAGGAAGTCATAGATGCACGACTAGCCCGTGAATTGCACGCCTGGAAAAGATTTGAGGTAGAACGGTTTGGCGCTAACCCACGCAAGAAACGAACACGCGAATTTGAGACTGAGATCATCCCGCCGTGGGTACGCTTTGAAATCATAGACCGGCTGGACGAATGCAAACGTAAATCAGAAATTGTGAACGCTTTCGATACCGTAATGGACGCGCCGCACATCAAGACTATCACCAGCTACCAACGCGGCATCAGGGAGTTGGCGCGGGGCTTGTGGAATAACAGCGTAAGTCGGGGGCAGTACGAAGTCGGCATGGAGAACCTGATAGAACGCGAGTTCCGTTCGGCCTTTGTATCGGGCGTGCAACGGGGCGGAATGGCAGTTGCCGATCTGGAAGACAGCGAACGTCAGGAGCTTGACGACCTGATTGAAAACGAGAAGGGCTTCGTCAGCCAATTGGCCGATTACATCTACCGCAATCGTAAGGACGTGGGCAAGTTGCAGTCAGTGCGGAGTAGGGTTGACCTGTGGGTAGCGCGGTACATGATGGTCAAGGAGACGGGGTATCTGGTTGCGTCCGGTGACAAGGCTTTAATATGGAAATGGGATGTCCGTAAGGAACATTGTGTTTCTTGTGCTGCTTTGAACGGGCAAGTTCGGCGGGCTAGTTTCTGGCGCAACAGCGGCGTAATCCCAAAATCGTGGCAGTTGGCTTGCCACGGATTTAGATGTGGATGTGTGCTAACGGACACCGATCAGCGCATATCTAGAGGCCGCTTGCCGCGAGTGGGATTGCACTCATAACAGGGTTGCGCATGTGTCTAACATGTGTTAAGATGGGGGTATGGAGGACATATGGCAAACGACAAGCGCTACAACTTTAATTTACCTACAACTTTATTTGAGCATGTTGAGCAAAAAGCTAAAGACAGGGACGTATCTACCGCACATATAATGCGCGTTTTTTTGCGTCTGGGTCTGGAGGTGTTAGAGAGTAATGGTAAGGTGTTCGTGGTGGATGATGAAAACCGCGAGCGTGAAGTCAAGATATTGTTGTGAGGGGGAGCCGACGGTGAGTGACCTTGCAGAAACAAATCCATATCAGGTGGATATAGACGCAATGCTCAAGGTGTTTGGTTTCACAGACGGTATGAAGTTGCGCGGCTATACTCTTCACACTATTGCGAATTGTATAGAGATGTTCTTCGAGTGCTGTCCGGGAAAACTGCAGGCATTTACATTACCCGTTTACCCCGCGAGGATAGGGGGATTTGACCATGAGTGACGAACCACAGACCGCCCCCACTTGCCCGCGTTGTGATAATTCTATGAAGCATAGAGACTCAGGGTGTTATAGTATTGATGAATATTATTGCCCTAAATGTAGTCTGTTTTGTAGTGTTGTTGGGGGCTACTCGACAGGGTTGATTAATGCTGTGCTTCAATATGAGTATAAACACGGCGAATATTCTGAGAAGGCATTAAAGGTGTGGGAGTTGGGCGATGAGTAACCAACACGAAATAGCATTTGTGAAGTTTGATTGCGAGGACGGGGTAGTTTACGTTCGCGCTGAATTTATAGTAGGGATTACGCGGGCTTATAATCATCTTCATGGCAAGCCGTCAGTTGAATTTGATGTACGTATGTCCGAAGGGGACACGGTGTACGTTGTCTCTGAGAAATCGCTTGAAACGATGAGCCTGGTTGTGTTGACACAAAACGAAGCGGTAGTAATTGCAAGTGAGACCACTGATTATATGGGAATAGAGTTTCGGGGAGTTAAGAACCCAGAAGAATTTCGCAAGGGATTGGACGAAGCGCTGACGGGTGAGGGGGGCGAGAAGTAACATGAGTGATTTGATGCCAGAAGCGGAAATGAAAGAGTGGCTGCTTGACGGACGATGGGATGATCTTTGGTATTCGTATAAAATACACATGTCTTTAGGCTTCGGCTGCGATTTTTACATCCGAACCCACCGCCCGAATCCAGATATACCGTCAATGGTGCATCTGATTGACCCGAATGAAGCGGGTTTGGCGCTATCGTTAGCCAGAGAATCCAACGAAGATGAGTTGTCTGAATTGGGGGAATTTAGTTGTGAGTTTCTGAGACTGTTCACTGAAATGGTTACACTGGTTGAAGTTCGCAAGCAGCACGCGGATGCCTTGAAAGGGAAATCATGTTCCCATATCGAGAGTTAATCACCTGTCTGGTGTATACGTTGCTTACAATCCGAGTCTGCGAGATGATCTGGAATTCAGGCAGGCAGAAGCCGAAGCGCAAACGGAAGCCAGACAGCGATATTACGCCGCAAACGGTACATGGCAACTATCCGCTAGACCGGGAGCGGGGCACTGACTTTTGCAAGGGTAGACCTGGAGGCGGAAGGGTATCCAAGAAATGACCTGCATAATCGGCCTGAAGCACAAAAAGAAAGTGTACATCGGTGGCGACAGTTGCACGACGTCTGGTTGGGAGACGAGACCAACCAGCCAAAAGAAGGTCTTTCGTATTGGCAATAATGACAACCGCATTCTGATTGGCAACAGCGGCAGTGTGAGAACTGAGCAGATATTACATTACCATGTGACACCGCCCAAAATTACAGTACCCGTCGAGAAGTATCTTGTCTGCGAGTTTGTGCCTTTACTGCGAAAAACGCTACAAGAGCATGGATGGATGAAAAAAGAAAATGAGACTGAAAGTATAAGCGAACAGGGAAGATTTATAATCGGTATCAAAGGGCAGTTATTCTGCATTTATGAGGACTTCCAAGTTCATTCGGTGTCTGACGATATTCTCACCATTGGCAGTGGCGGCGACTATGCGTTAGGAGTAATGCTTGCGCTGGCAGACAAGCCGCCTAAGCAACGGATACTCACCGCGTTAGAAATTTCTGGGCAACTCACGATGTCGGTATGCGCCCCGTACTATGTTGATACGATAGGTTAGGAGTTGAGCATGAGCAAGAAACGCAAGCGCAAGCAGGAAATCAAGCGGTTGAAGCAAAGGATTAAAACCCAAGATTGGCATCTTACAGAATATCACCATCTAGTAGAACGCTATGAAAAGCGCATAGCCGAACTGGAAACATGGCTTACTAACTGTCGTGATAGTAACGTCGAGTGTTTAGAAAAAATTCATAAACTCAAGACCGAACTGGCGGCGGCGGAATTTGAATTAAGATGTTTCCGTAGTGGTGAGAAACACCGCCAACAGCGCATAGCCGAACTGGAAACCGAACTGGAAGATGCACTCACAGACGCTTATGGCCCGGAAATATCATATCCCACCGTAGCCGATCCCGATGTAGTCCGAATATTCCCCGATGGCACGGTAGACTATAAGGGGAAAATCTATCCCTCATTAGCGGTGGTATGGGAGTTGATTAAAGCAGACGAGGCGACTGAGCGCGGGGAAACTTGCCCGAACTGCGAATCGCACAAGGAAGACGCGCACAATGAACTACTTGCCGCCAACATCACCATAGAGAAAATCAGAGACAACCTGTGGGAATTGCTCACCGGGCGCATTGCTGACTGGCTGAATACGCAGGGGGATACGAGTACCAGTTTGAGTGGTGGGCATACTGAAGTTAAATATGCCAAAATCAATTCGCCTAGCATCAGACCGGAGTTCCCGATACAACCGGACGATTACCCAGAATGGCAGGACGCGGAGCTAGTGGAAACCGTAGTGCAACCGGCGTTTCAAATACCGCCAGATGAAGATGAAGTGGAGTTTCCAGATGTGACGGTGAAAACATGGGACGGCGACGGGAATGAAGTCACCCGCGAGGGTAGTAAATATTTATCGTATCAAGACGAGGGCGAACCGCCGACGGGGTTGACTCGGAATGAGCTAGAAGAAGTGGAGTATCAACCACTTAGATGACCAGTTATATACCAAAGGAGATAGCGCATGAAAACTGCATCGAGCGAGAAACAGGACAATCTGGTATCCAACCTCAGCAACTCTTTTGTCATTGAGTCACCCGGAAGGTATGAAGTCATTTGTTGCCGTGGTAGTAAAAAGTACCGCGTCTCGTTCACGCTAGGTAATGCCCCCATGACACTACGCATGGAAAGTGGCGGCAAAATCACTGAAGTATATAAAACCGGAAAATGGATAGCGCATGAGGGAGAATAACGATGTACGATGTAACGTCATTTAGCGCAAGATACAAACGACAGTTTCGAGACATTATAGACGCAAACCCACAAACCTTTATTGAACACAAAGTATTGGCGATGCCTCTTATTGTCACAGGCCGTCACTTAAAAGGGTTAGGTATAACCGATGACCAACTATGTGAATTGGAACGGCAAGTGTTGCGAGAAGTAAAAGAAACGACGAATAGTATCGGGAAGTAGCTGAGACGATAGCGCGTTAAAATTCGCATTTACATGCGCCATAATGGAGTGAAACATATGCTGATTTACGAGTGGGATTTTGATAAGAATGAAGTTGTGCAATGGGAACGTCGAGGCGAGTGTAATCAGTGCGGAGACTGTTGTCGAGTATGTGTCAAATACAACAAGCCTAGTGAAGATATAAATGTACAGGAAGCTACGGCCAATGGTAATTATCATGGTATATGCAATCAAGTCCAAGTGGACGGCAAAGACAATTATTTTTGGGATGTGCGAATTGATAACAACGATAAAGATTTTCAACCTTGCGAAGATTTGAAAGGAAATTCTTGTTTTTCACATAACGGCACAAGAGAAGTGCTTTGTCGGTATTTCCCAATGTCACCACGTAATGCAGAATTATTTGAACAATGTAGCTATCGGTTTGAAAAGATTGAAAGTTGGGAAATAGATTGACTACATATTTTGTTTAGCCTTTTGCAGTGGTAAACGCTAGTCAGGGAGTTATGCGGCTAAAGGTGCGTTGGGGTGTTTGCTTACGTCTAATGTAAGCACGGTGGCTTGAAGTCCCACCTGTCTAGTGACACAGCAACCACTTTTAGCCGCTTGACCATAGGGAGGGTGAGATGATAGATGGGAAAACGATAGACCTATTGATGGAATACCAAAGGTTGGTAAGAATAGATGAGGACAACCCGGACTTAACTGCCGTTCTTGCGGTTCAAGGCTGGGTAAATTCTAATGGGAATGTTGAAATTGAAATCCAACTGCGAACCAATGATACCAGCGATTGGAAGTTTGAATATAAAATGTGGGAATGTTACAGCATGGATGGTGTTCACGACATGCTGCAAAAGGCGATAGGGTTTTTGAAGAAAGACTAAACCGTCGCATTCGAGCATTTATACGACAGTTTAGAGGAGATGGAAATGATAGGATTGCCACGCCCAACAGATAAACACAGAGAGTTTCTAGAGGTATTAGAAAACAATCGCGTAACGCATATATATGCGCGTTATAATAATAACGCAGACTATGCCAGTATGCACGGTTTCTGGATAGAGACGGATAAATGGCTGACGTGGGAACAGTTGTCAGACAAGGAGCTAAACGAAAGTAAACTCTTGTTTATTCTAAGCAACGACATTCCAGACCTTAGAATATATGAGTACCAAAAGATACAAGAAATTTTCATGCGCGATTTCCAAAAGGTGGGTTCGTTTGGTGAGCATGACGTGTTTATGTATACGACAGATTAGAGGAGATGAAAATGGCTACAAATGATGAGATTATACAGTTACTCAAATTTCAAGCTCAGGAAAATGAACAGGTTCGCCAGTGGCAAGAATACGCAAAGGCTCACCCAGATGATAAACACGCGCAGTTGAAGTCAAGGCATACTGGCGATTTATATGTTTATGATAATGATGACGATGAGGTTGAGTTTTATTGGTCAGGCGGGAACACGTTGCTAATGAGCGAGGAGTTTGTGAGTTTCAGCGCAAAATATATTGAATGGTTGTCTGATGATGTAGTTAGAGTTGGGTGTTTTATTTTGGATATTATAGAACGGTATCCAGAATACAAGATACTCGTTGCCCGCAATAGAACGCTTGAAATGCCAGAATGACTACATATTACCGGCGTTATAGGTAGACAGTTTGGGGGAGTGCGATTAAGAACGAAACTTGACCGTTTGGTTAAAAAATGGTATATAAGCAATAAGAGAAGCAATAAGAATTAAGATAGCGAACACAATCGAAACTCGGCATACAAGAAGACAGAGGAGAAACACCATGCCGTTACAAGATGAATACAGTGATTCCACTGTTTCTGAGAATATCCGCGAACTAATTCAATCTGGACACCCCCCTGATGTAGCAGCTTCAATTGTATATGAGCAGTGTAAGGGCGCGTACTCCGATCAGGAGTGGCTTGCGTTACTGGCGCGCCTTCAGGGCAGCAAGGGACGTAGGGCGCGGGCGGGCGGAGTTATCAAGGCGACGGCTCCAGACCGTTTTGAAGCCTATCTAGTGCGTTATGGCGCTCCTAAAGATAAAGACCTGGATGAAGAGTGGTTTGATAGGCAGACGTATTTCATGCGCAACAACGGCTATTCTATTAAAGGCCGCCCGGCTAATTACCAGCACATGCTAACGCCTGAATTTGGGGCGCTCAATATGGCTGTTTTTGATTTTGAAGACGAAGACGACATCGGGTTATTTGTCGAGGCGCAGCTAAATGACCGCGCTCACTATATAGATATGCTACGCGAAATGGGGAGGCTTAAGGAACTCAAGCTAAACGACTCCCAGTTGAAACGTAAATCAGGCTTGGCCGTGAAAGCGGTGCAGGAATTAATAACAACAGTGCCGTTACAGATGAGCATGGGAGCTGACCCCGCCGCATTTTACGTCAATGACAGAACGGGGCATATCGACATTTGTGGCATAGTACACGGGGCGTTAACACCCACGCCTGCTGACGATCATCAGCCGATGGTAAGGTTCAAATCGGCTATGGCTGAAGTTGTAAATTTGACAGATGAAAGGAAAACCTTTAGAATAGAAAAAGAAATAACCGCGAAAGGGGAACGGGTAGGCGATTCCGGGTTAGCTGCCGGGACAAGCGCCGCTGACGTTTCCAGAAGCGCGACGGCACCAGATGGTGTGAATACGTCGCGTTTAGCAGGTATTCTCACCAAACCAAATCGAAAATCAAATAACGAGGAAGAGGAATCTACTCCCATGAATATAGAGGAATTAATGGAGAAGATTGCCAAGCAAGTCGAGCCAATTCTGGCTGAACTGCTTGACGAGATCGGCATGGAACCCGAGAAGCAAGAGGAGGAAGAGCTTCTCGATGAAATGCTGGGCAAGGCTGAGGACGATCTACCGAAGGAAGAGGAAGAACTAAAACAGGTAGAAGACGAAGATGTAGATGAAATCGTCAAGGCCAATCTGAGAAAGTGGTTGCCGGATGCGGTGACTGCACACCTAAACAAACAAGCACAGGACGTGGCCAACCGAAAAGGGTTGGTTTCTGACGTTCTGGATGATGTAAAGGCCAACGCCCCCGCCACAAGTTATAAGAAAAAGCGCGGGGGTTACAGCCAACAGGAAGGTAATCCACAGCGGCAACCGGCAATGCACATTTCTGTAGATGAGGAAATGAAATACGCCGGGTTGTCATCTGAGGAGATGGCGCTGGGATTGCGGATTATGGCTCAGAAGCATTTCCCCTATGGGATACCGAAGGGTATGAAGTTGCAACATCTTGTCGAAGCTGGAACGGTTTCCGAATCATATCTGAAGGTCATGGCGCATAAGGTCAATGACGACCACCGCGGCAGCGAAGGATTTAAGGGTGTTGGTCGGTATGACCGCGCTCTTGCGCGTGACCGTACTCTGATGAAAGCAGCTATGCCGTGGAAAGCCGATGAGTTGGATGCAGTTGCAATCACAAATCAAGGTGCTGAATGGGCGTTTATCTGGTATGACACCCGCCTATGGGAACGTGCGCGGCACGACACCGAATTGTTTAATCTGTTGGTAGCGCGTGGAATGCGGACGGCTGATGTAACCGGTAAAACGATGAATGTCAAGCTAAACACCGGCTCCCCCACCGTCTATACCGCGCCGGAAGCGCAAAGCACCGACGCAACCGGACGGCCTGAAGTTGTGGTGCAAACTACACCGTTCACGACTGACGAAGTTGAGAAGGATGTAAAGAAGCACATGCTGGCGGTATCGTATACCGACGAACTGGACGAAGACAGCATTATCGCTATTGTCGGGTTTGTAGATACTGATGCGGTTATCACGCTGGCCGAAAGTCTGGAAAGCGTGCTAATTAACGGCGATACCACAGCAACCGCCGCTAATATCAACACCACCAGCGTACCGGCAACTGGTATTCAAACACCGGACTACATCGCGTGGGATGGAATACGACATCAATATCTAGTGGACTTCACCGCCCGCGGCAACGCGGCGGCGGCTGGATTGCAAATCACAGACTATGAGGACACACTGAAACTCTTTGATGCTACCATCCGCAAGCGGCGCGATATGATGTTGTTTGTTGTAGATAGCGACACCGAATCCGCTACTCGCAAACTGCCGGAATTGTTGACACGGGATGTTGCGACTACCGATGCAACCGTTCTGAACTCGTCCTTTGCCGGTCAAATTCCAACCCTGTTCGGGGTAGATGTTTACATGTCCGGGCAAATGGGATTGTCACAGGCAACCGGGTTTATTCACGATACGGCTGGCAATAACACAGAAGGCAGCATAGCGGCGATTTATGCTCCTTACTGGCAGTATGGACGCAAGCGTGAGGTTACTGTTGAATTGCAGCGTTACGCTCAGTCTAGTGCAACAGTTGTGGTGGTCAGTGTGCGGCATATCCTGGCGGCACGCGGGGATAATGCGGCTGCTGGCACGTTTGACATCACGGTGTAGGAGGCTGACATGACGAAACCACAACAGAGTCTTAATCTAAAAAACATGATTGCCGGACTAGGTAATCTATACGACGGATTCACCGCGGGAACATACCCGACAGGCATTGACGAAGAGCATATCTGGTTTGTTGACTCCAATATGGACAAGACCGGTGACGGCCAGAGTTGGGATAGCGCCTATCTAACAGTGCAGGAGGCTATCACAGCCAATAACGCTACCATCGACTGGTCAGCTACTCCGATGCGTTACGGTGTTATATTTGTAGCGCCCGGTGTGTACGACGAAAATCTGACGCCGGCCTATTACTGCTATATCATCGGATGTGGAATTCGCGGCACGGACACAAGCGCGGAAATTCACCCGACTACTGGTGTATGTTTAACCGGTACGCTGCTAGGCGCGGTGTTGCTTAACCTGCGTTTCGAGGTTAATGAGGCTGTTGATTGTCTGGACATTGGGATTTGCAACAACAGCGAGATCGCCGGTTGTGTGTTCACCAACGGCGCGGCGGTTGCGGCAACAGCACTATCGACTGAAAACTGTACGCACCTGCATTTCCATCATAACTGGGTCGAATCCGGGCAAACAACCGGGATGAAACACGGCTTGTACTTCTCTGGCGGCGCGAACAAGTACGCCCACAATATACACGTACATGACAACAGCATCATGACAACAGATACAGGCGTATGGATCGAGGATACCTGTACCGCGAGCGAGGCCAGAATTGGCCCGTTCAATATGATACGGTGCAGCGGCGGAAGTTCTAAAGGCGTGGACGACAATCAAGGGGGTTCAGTCGTCTATGGCAACTGGATACGTGCAAACGATGCGATTGAACACGCTGGCGGAGCTTCATTCACCATCGGCAACAGTGTCGTGAACAACGTTACCGGCGCTAAAGAAACCACAGGCTCATAAGGGAGGATGACATGAGTAGTAATATCACGATGGACGTACTGATGATAGAAGATCACTATAATCACATTCCTGGCGCGCCTGATGCTAACGCGGGTGAGATCGTCACCGTACCATTTAACATTGGTGCGATACTCGTTGCTGCTGAATATGCTGAGGCGACAGAATCAGAAGTGCCAGAGCAAGAAGTATTCGAGGAGGATAAATAATGGCAGCAAATACACAACCAGTCCCCAATAACTTGGCGAATCCAAGCGGGGTGCAGTTTCCTTATCAGGTGATTACTACCTCTGGGGCAATTACTATCTCTAATGGCATTGTCGAACTAACCGAGGCGGGCGCATCAGCCGTCACACTGGCGTTGCCCGATGCTAACGGTCTGATATTGATGATTTCATCCAAGACGGCGCAAACGCATACCGTGACCATTGCCAGTGGTTTGCATGGACTAGGTGCTACCGAGGATGTAGCAACTTTTAGCGGGGCAATCGATGACTGCTTAATTTTAGCCAGCGTTGGAGGCTATTGGGTTCAGGTAGCCAACGTAGGCGTTACGTTAGCGTAAGCAGGCGGATGTAATATATCTCGTAACACAATGGGGTGGGGGTTAATCCCCCTGCCCCACAACCGGAGTCAATATGGCTGAGATACGAGTAAACAGAACGCAATGGCAGTGGATGACACAACAGCCTTACACCGATGGCGTGTTCAGTTGCCCCGATAATATAGCGGCGCAACTGGTGAACAGGGGCGCGGCGGAATACGCCGCTGCTGTGAATGATGATAAATTCGACACCATGAAGCGACGCGAGTTGATGAAACACGCCAAGTTGATTGGCATCAAAACGTCACCGCGCTGGAAAAAGAGCGAAGTATTGCAGGTTATACGGGAGTTTAAACAATGAGTACATTTCAACCTATAGAAGACCGACTTATGATTAAGTTGGTTGAAGAAGACCAGGCTATCGCAGGTGGTGCATTACTTTTACCTGAGACAGCCAAAGAGAAACCACAGCAGGGTATAGTTTTAGCTGCTGGACTTGGCAGGCGCGATAACAATGGGGGACGCATAGAGTTAGATGTCAAAAAAAATGACCGTATACTTTTTGCGAAATATGCCGGCATTGAGGTCAAGTTAAACGGTGAAAAATTTGTCATCATGAAGGAAACCGAAATTCTAGGAATTATCAAGGATTAAACAATGAGTACATTTCGCAGGGTCATTACGGTTAGCGGCTCGACTGGTGGTGCTGGTGTATCAACGGCTACCGCCGACAGCGATGTAATCATCAACGGTCTCATTACAGCCATATACCTGGAATATACTGGTGCTCCGCCAGCGGGCACAACTGATGTAGTTATTGTAGAGGCGAACAATGACCCGGCTATGGCAATTTTGACGCTCACTAATTCGGCGACGGATGGCTGGTATGCGCCAGTACACGCCGCCGTCGATGTAACCGATGGGGTTGCCTTGGGGCCTGGAATGTTCGTGGCTGTAAATGATTACATTATGGCTACGATTACAGGGGCTAATGATGATGATGGTGTGATCGTCACGATTGTGTATGTGACATAATGCGCCTGAAACTTGAGGCCAACACTAAACCGCTTGACGGTTTATATGTGATGCTGGAGCGCTTTCCGGAACTGGCAGCCGAAGCGGGCGAAGAGACGGCTAGACAGCTTACGCCGGAACTGTTGGCGCGGTTACAAGTACAGCCGCCAGAGCGCACCGAAAACAGTCCGCCTATTCAATGGACTTCGGAGCGCCAGAGACGGGCGTACTTTGCGACTGATGGTTTTGGCGCGGGAATTCCGTATAAGCGCACAGGTGGATTGGCGGCGGCATGGCGCGTAATCACAGAGAGAACGGCTGCGGGTTTTAGAGTGGTAGTAGAGAACCCCAACAAAGCGGCGCGGTTCGTATATGGTTCATTGGCGCAAAACGTCGCGGCGGCAAGTAGGTTTCAGCAACAGTTTCACAAAATCACGGGCTGGCTCACCGCCTCCCCCATCGTTAATGAGTGGATGGACTTGTATCGGGACATGTATCGCGTTAACCTGGGTAAGAAGATTGTCGGGTTAGGTGTGACGGTTAGACGGCGTGCAATAACGCCGCGGTTACCGAGACGGAGATAGATAATGATAGAAGGTATAAATATTGAATCTACGGACAAAGATTTTGAGAAAGCGTTGCGCGGTATTACGCAGGACTCAACCGAGTTTAGGTTTGTAGTGAAATATTTGCAGGAATATTTTAATAGAAAATATAATATTTTACTTGCTTGTCACCCTGATGATAACGTTTGGTATGTATGGTTAAAAGAAGACTGTCATATGAGTTTCGTTGACGTTGATTTTAAAAGTCATAGCTTCACCGACTGCGTAAGGTTCATACTGGAAAAGTGTGCTGATGCAAAATAGACCGCCAAGTATCTACACCACACCGGCATTGATTTTGCAGCAATTGCACAAGGCTAACACCGGGGCAACGTCAACAACTGAAACGAAATTTGATGATGATTGGGATTTAATCAAACGTTATTGCCGCGACTACTCGGTCATGATTGAGACCCAGACCAATCGGACGTTTGTACCATATACGGCAACAAAAAATAAATATTTTGGCGAAGAGATTATAAATGGAAACTTTTTCAAAAATAGCGCCGGGCGTTATGTACTGGACTTGTGGGAAGATTTGTTAAGCGTCGATAGCATCACGTGGGATGACACGGCGTTGACTGATGAATACCGGTTAGTGGGCACGAACAGCAGCGCCGATGAATATCCATACACGCGGATACTTTTTGATGGTAATGAAGTTCCGTCTTATGACCGGGATTTTGACACTAAAATCACCATCGTTGGCGAGTGGGGCGTACATGACAGCAGTGACTACGCTTACACCGACGTGACCACGCTGGCGGAGGCAATGGCGGACACCACCGGAACAACGATTACACTGGCTGATGATGGCGCGTTATTGTTCCAGATTTATCAGTACATTCGGATTGATGATGAGCTTATGCTGATTACCGACCTGGAGAACACCGATGCCCCTGCTGATGACACCCTGACGGTAGAACGGGGCGTAAACGGTTACACGGCGGCAACGCACGACAACGCCAGCACGATTGAGCGCTGGAATGTAGTATACGACGTGCAGGAATTAGGTACTCGTTTGCCCGCTTATTTTTACGGCAAGCGCCACGACACCGGTGAGCGCGTAAACTTTTTCCCGGACGGGAGCATAATACTGGCTCAATTCTCAAGGGAAATCGCGGCGGTAGCCAACCGGCGCAGACGGTCATTAATGGGAGTTTCATAGTGGCGATTACTAGAGACATCCGAGACCGCTTGATTGCGTTGGAGCGTACCATCACGGTAGGGACAATAACATTAGATGCCGCGACGTTTGTACCGTTGGGGATACAGCCGTTTGAAACACCGATATTTGTAAACTATCCACGGGCGAGAAGACGAGTTCGAACCGCTGGTACATTTTATACTATTACGCGAAATTGGGATTTGACGTGTTATATTGCCCCCGGCCCGACGCTTTTACCTGGCGGGGAAACTGAGGATTTTATTTTAGATTTGATTGATGCGGTAGATGCTTTTTTCTTGACGCGCCCGCGTTTGGAGTTGGATGGCGCGGCATTGGATTTTGTAGAGCCGTCAATAATGTCTGGCGATGCCGGGGTGAACAATAGGTCTTATACCCTGGAGGATGGATCGGAAGTGACGTATTACATCGTGACGTTTAATTTGCCAGTGAGTTATCAAAGCCATTGTGTAGGTTAGTTTGTTGGTTTAGGAGAGAAATATGAGCGTGCTAGATAAAGAAGTGAAAGACGTTAAGCCATACGTCGGCAAACATGGCGAGTATGAGCCGGAACTGTGCGCTTATACCAGCCAAAAAGCGCCTCGTGGCAGAGCGTGTACAAATGTTAGTCTGGGCGGCGGATATTACTATCGCCTGCTGGCGAAGGCCGTACACCGCGCCGACAAACCCGCTATTGTCGCCAAGCTGGAAAAGGGCATGTCCGAACTAAAAGGGAAAAAGCCGGAGATTGTACATAGAGGGGAGAGTAAATAATGACTGACAATCTGAACAAATATAACGCATTGGGCGCGAGATCGGCGCATTACGCCATCTGGCACGCGACTCAAGCCAATTACATCTCAGGGACAAATAGCGCATTGACTAATGGCGAAGACAGCGGCATGGATAGAGTGCTAGGCATTAGCGATTTTAGCGCGGCAACTCCCGCGGCTGGCTCTGTAGGGGTAGGCGGCGACAATGGCAATATCAGTTCTTTCATGGTAACACCGGCTGATGCGCCGAGCGGCACAACCGTTTTTGGCGCATTTGACCAGACGTTTGATACCGTCGCCACGGATAGAACAATTAAGGCCGAGGGGCCGGATGATTTGAGCATCACCTCCAGCTCATGTAATGTATATGTGCCGGTGTTTCTTGTGATTAACTCCCCTGCTTACAGTCAGGAATCGGGGTCGATTGGCGAGGCGGGGTTTCAGGTGCAAGAATTTTTGTATGTTTTTGTACAGGGGTTGAGTGTCAATACAACATCAATCAACACACCGCATGATTACACACACTCGCTGACGTTTAATGACAGAGGGGTTACGCCGTGGGGTGAGACATTCACCAATGGCAATTATGGGCGTACACGGGCATGGAAATTTGACCCCTATTGGAGCACTCATCCGGTGTTTTATCACACCTATATTGGTACTGGCGGCGCGGCGCAAACATTCACATTGGATGAAATTCCATATGTTGACAGCGCAGTTGGCTTGCAGGTCTGGGAGGCCGGAACGAAACTAACGCACACCACCAACTATTCGGTGAGCACTACAACCGGGCTAGTTACGTTTGTCGGAACAGACCCCGCCGCCGCCGCGGCGACAGTTTGCAAAGTCAAGTATACGCCGACCTGCTAGACTAGGAGATTGTAACCTAAATGCCAGATGTGACGTTTGAATACGGTGATGCGAAAATCACGGTGCGGGAACAAACCGGGCACGAATACTTTAGACTGGAAACTCTTCAGGCTACGTTACAGGCTGCATACAGAGAATCAATTGCACCTACCGAAATGCAAAACTGGAACTATGCAGATTGTAATGAGGTTGCACCTTTCATTTTGAGGTCAACGGTAAGGGGTGGTTTGGAATTTAAGTGGTTTCCATACGAAACCGCCACCTATAAACAGTTAGTTGTGATGGTTAACGGACTTTTGGATAGCCCATTATCATTACTAAAAATGTGGAGCAAGGCGCTAAAAGAGTCTGATTTAGAAGCGCCTGACCCGGAAGGATTGCCCGGCGAGGGGAAATCTTCGGAGAAATCTCCGAAAGAATAGCCCGCCGGGTAAAAGCACAGCAACCAGTAGAAGATGAGGATATACCACAGCGGTTAGCTGATATTGAGGCATTATTGTATCCACTGGCGAAGTGGATGAACCAAAAGAACTGGATACCCCACCATGATATGAGCTATGTATGGTGGACTTATTTTGAATCTTCAGGTTGGGTTAGATTGCCGTTTGAGGGCGGTATAGCTGATCAGCCGTTGTGGGTATGGGAAGATTTTGCACATTACAACGACATAGCAGAGTTTGAGAATTTGTGTTACGAGAGGGAAAGGTTAACCAAGCGACACATTAAAACCATGAAGGATAAGATGACATGACTACCGACGAAGACATCAGATTAGGGTTAGGAATAGATACTGATGATGCCTCTATTGCGAAAGCGCAACAGGGGCTAAAGTCGGTTGACAAGGCCATTAAGAGCGTAGAAAAAAGCGCGAAAACTGCGACTTCCCCACTTGATAAACTTGGCAAGCAAGGAATGCGCCAGCTTGCTATTGGAGCGGACAAAGCGACCAAAGAAATTAGAGAACTTGGTCAAGAGCTTGATAAAACTCAAAAGAAGGCCGCTAAAGGTATAGATGCTGGTCGCGTCGGCAGTCGCGTCGGGCAATTACGCGGCGGACTTGGCGCTATTGGCGGCGGCGGGTTGGGGTCAGTTCAGGGCATAGCCGAACTTGCCGAAGCGTTGCCGGATTTAGCCAGTCAAGCCAAGAATGCGGTATCGTCCATCGGCGGCGGCAAGGGACTGGTTGCAGCTATTAAAACCGTCGGCCCCGCGGCGGCAATCGCAGCACCGGCTCTGATTCTGTTGACAATCGCCTTGAAGGATTACGGCGACGAAGCGCACCGCCAAGCAAAAGAGTTTGAATCCGCTGTTGACGCCCAACGTAAACTAGGTCAAGAAATAGCGCGTGGTCTGACCAGTGATGAGGCCGAAACTAGACTGGCAGAATTAAACCGTTTGCGGGAAGAGGAAGCTAACTTATTAGCAAAGCTAGATGAGGGAAACCGTGAGGCTAACGAGAGTTTAGGCTTCTTGCGCGGCGGGGTTGAGATATTTGATGAGCGCTTGCAAAAACTTTCCGGCGAACTTGAAACCAGTAAGGGACTTGTCGAGGGGTATGATGCTGAAATTAAAGCCCTTGAAGGCGCTCTAGAGGGGGGAAGACTGGCGGCCAATGACGCAACGGCGGCGACGGAAGAGTTATCCGAAGCGCAAAGGACAGAAGCCGACAGCGCCGAACAAGCTGCTAAAGACGTTGAAAAAGCCGCCAAGGAAATGCAGCGCGCCCAGGAACAAGCCGCCGAGAAGATGGCCGCCGCGCACCAGAAGTATGCCGACACGGTAGAGGACATTGGCAAAGATACTATTCGCTCTATCAAGGATGCACGTAAAGACACCCGGCGCGAATTCCGCGATATGGTTGTGGAATTCAGGGACGAGGAGCGTAAAGCGGCACGAGAAATACAAGACGACAAGCGCCAGATGTCCATTGAATTCCAGCGCGAAGAGTTGTCAGACGCGCGCGATTTTGCCCGCTCGATACGAGATATTCAGAAACAAGCCAACCGTTCACAAGAGGATTTACTGGCAACGCGCAGTTTCCTAGAATTGGATATGCTGGCGAAGACGACAAAACGTGAATTTGAAGACGCTGAACAGGCGGGCGAAGATTTGGCCGCCGAGCGCAAGATAGCGCAAGAGCAAGCCATACGCGACTTCCGAGTTGAAAAAGAAGCGGAGCGCCGTGAGCGCCGGATTGCCTTTAGAGAACAGCGCCGCGATTTGGCGATTGCACAGAGAGATGAACTTAAAGACATAAGAGAAGCGAAACGTCGCCAGTTGCAGGATGCCGCTACCGCCCGCAATCGAGAGCTTGAAATGGCGCAAAAGGGAATTGAAGCCAAGTTGGGATTAGAGGCCAAATACTGGGAGGCTAGTATAGGTATGGCGCAACGGGCTTTAAGCGCTATGACCGGAGCGCCGGTCAACTCGAATAATACCAGCACAACCAATAATCTAAGTATGAGTATCAGTGGCGGCAACGTCGGTAATGTACAACGCGCCGTGATGGACACGTTACAGAATATGGGGATGGTGTAATGGCGTATCTGGCTAATAATAATCAAATCGCAGCGGGGAACGATAACGCCGGGGGGTTGGCTCTGGTGACGACCCTAAGTGATGCTAATGCTATTGTATTTCAAGAGCCTACGCAATGGCTGCACAATCAGAGCAGGGGGATAAGGGTCACGCGGGCTAATAGCACTGTGGCGCGGCAAGGCCGTAACTGGGTGCATTGGTTTAGCCCGGTGCTGCTGGCGCAATACGAGTATCTCAAGGATACCTATGAAGGGTTGGTTACAATCAAGACTTCATTCCATTCGGAGACGTTTGTCAATTACAACGCAACCCTGACATTACCAGATTTTAATGAACTTGATGCTGTGATGTTTAATGCGGCATGGAATGACCCAACGTTTGTAGGTGCTGGTTACTGGCTGAATTGGTGGTTCACGAATGTGAGGACGCTATAATGCCCTTCCCTACCGAACTAACTGCCGGGGAACTGGCAATGATACGCCAGACCGAAAACGTTTACTTTGATAACTACCTATTGATGTGTCCCAACACCGTTGTCTGGCAAACACAACCGCTGGTTGCTGTTGATGGCACGACACCATATGCTGAGTTTGATTGGGACGGTACAGACGCGGGAGCGCGCGCCGACGTTAGAGAAGGCCAAACTGTACTTATTACAACTGGCGATACGGACTTCACAGCGCCTTTGTATCGTGGGCGAGTGCGGCTTGTGCCAGATGCTACAACCTTTTTCATCAATGAAAATTCTACTAATTTAGAGACAACCTATTACGTAACGGTGCTTGATGATTTTGATATGCACGAAAAGTTAGAACGGCGAACTGCCGATGGCACTGAATACAAAGATTGGGATAAAACCTTTGAGACCTTGCCCTTAATATTTAAGAATCTTCAATCGGTTTATGTAGATATTTCCGGCGATGCTAATGTAGATATTGCCTTTGCCCCTGATTTAGATGCAACTGCCAGCGGAGCGGCTTATAGTTCGGTGGTGTGGGATATTCAAGACGGCGCGTATCAAGTCGGGGATGCGACTACCCTGAATATTACCGCTCGTTTTCCGGGCGCTGCCACTAATGAACACCGTTGGGTGACGTTGACCGTCACGGACGATAACGGTGTTGCATCCTGGTTCGCTTTTGAGGTTTATACCGTTGATCTGGCTGACCTGACTCCTACCAACATCTATCTAGATACTGGCGATTACACTATCCCCAAATCGATTGAGGACGGCTTAAATGCGACGGTGCGCGGATGGGCAGGTATCGACAGCGTTTTAGACCGGACACGCGCCACAATTGCATCGGTTGACAACCACAACGGCGTGCGGAGACTGGCTTTTACGTCAGGCGGAACACATGAATTACTGGTTGACGACATCATCACAGGCGCGACCGGAGGAGCAACGGGGGTTATAGTTGAGATCGAACTGGATAGCGGGTTTTGGAAATTTGGTGATGCTGCCGGGTATTTGTGGATTTACGAACAGTCCGGCACTTTTGAAGTTGAAGACCTGAACGAAGGTCAGAATGATAACGTAGCCACGATTGCCGCCGATAGCGAACAGGTGTGGATTACATCAAAAGAGGCATTTGTAGGACGGTTGCGAACTGAATCCAATCCCACTCGCGGCGATGAACAATACGCCGTGGTGCAAGAAACCTTTTTCACCATCGAGGGATTCGGGGCGCAACTGGCGCGTCTGGTTGGGCCGGGGTTGTATCTCCAGAACATTGCCGCCCCGGATGAATGGGGTGAAATAGAAGACCTGACCATCAAGCGCGCTATTGTCTACCTGTTGGCGTGGCACTCCACCTTTCTAAACTTGTGCAGCTTGACTTTTGATGCCGATAGCGACGACTACCAGTGGCCTGATTTTGTGATTAAAGAAGCGTCCCTCCTGGAGTGGGTTAACCAGATTGCCAATGACCAGAACGCCATTATGACATTTGCTGCCGCGGGCGAGTCCACTATCCAACGTCACGCCAGCTACACCGGAACCGGCGGCCTAACAACTATCATGACCATCGAAGTCGATAGTGGTGGTGACAGCGACCTTCCCGGTTTTGTACTGGAGGATGATTACATCGAAGTTTATGCCCAGTCACTCATAGGGGCAGCTACTTACGACACTACCGCAGGCAAGGCCATAACCTACATCGGGAAAGCGCCTGCGCAGGCATTTGGGTCTGGTTGGGAAACAGCACCGCTCGACAATCAGATTTTGAAAGCGGATTTATCGGAAGCTGATGCTATTACGGAAGTGAAGTTGCGCACCGCAAACCATCTGGCATATGTTAACCCGCATGAACTGCTAGTAAACGTGCAAGTTATGGCAAGCCTGTATTGGATGTTGCCATCAGTAAATGACCTTTACGCATTTGATATAGCTGCTACTGACAACACCCGCGGGCGGGCGTTCGCCAGCGCTAACAAGTGGATATTGACAGAGGTGTCTTATGTCCATAATCACGAGACCGGCATACAGGAACCGGTAGGGCGTTTTGAGATTGTAACTACTGGTGGGAATGCCGGCATAGCTGTTATACAAGTGCCGGACGTAAACGATATTGGCCTGCCGACTTTGCCGCCGTGGGGCGCTGATGGCCCAATTGACCCTATCATAAATTATCCAGTAGACGACCCTGACATAACATTACCCGGCGACGGTGACTGGCCTATTGACCATCCCAGTCCAACCGAACCGCAACCGCCCATCGGTTGTGAAATTATATCGGTATCGATGCGCGATGCACAAAATTATTCCACTTCCAACATCGCGCAGAACGCGGAGACGTATGTCATCACGGTTGAGGGTGACGGGCTGATTGCCGCTAATAGTGGAGTGCCCGCATTTATAGATTTTTCCGATGCTACCAAGTACACCTTTGTTAAGCCGCCCGGTTATCCCAACGCTGTCTTGTCAATCGTTGATGCTTTACTTGGGAACCCGCTTCCAAGCACAGTAAGCAACGGTTACGGAACAAATCCGGCGGGCAAAGATTTAGCAACCGCCTGTATTCGTATTGATTTTGCCAGCCCGGTAGAAGTGGATTCAATTAATTTTGATTATTATTACACCAGAACAGCCGGAGAAGCGGAAGGCGCATTGCAATACTGGTTATACGATAGCGGAGATGGATTGCTTGATAGTGGCGCGGATGGCGGTGTTCTTCCGCGTAGTGTGTGGCATAATACGGTATGGCCTGTTAGTCCGGCGGTTGCAAATGTATCTTACGCTATTATCTCACACCAACGAGCCGATACCGTAGGAACTGCTACGGTATGGATGGACAATGTTTATATCAGCACAACTGGCGCATATGATGTGTACGGTGATGCTTTTTACCATAGCTACAATCTGGGCGAAGGGCAGGCCGCTTTATACGGCGCTGACAAGGGGTTTTTAATCGACCTTGCTAAGCCTGCCGGAATCCCGCTTTATAGTTCCAACCACAAGTATGTTTTAACGTACACCGGAAGCAATGCTTTTATCGGATTTCGCTACACTGATGAGGATGGGGTGTACACCGACAATCAAAATCGCGCCCTGCTGGTAACGGTTTGCGGGCCGGGGATGGGGAGCGTGGCATTATGACCGATTTAGTTAGATTAAACCGCCTGCGCACCGCTGTAATACGAAATAGTGGGGTTCTTGAAGGCTCGCTAGGTGATGGCAGTGGCAATGTTTATGCCGGGCGGGGGCGTTATTGGGTTCGTTTCCGTGAGGGCGTTGACGAAAGCGATGTTGTCACCTATGGAAAGGCTTTGCCGATTCGATACGCTGGCGAAGGCGCAATCCCAGAGAAGAACAATGTAGAGGTGCTGGTTAAAATTGATTATGACGAAGTTCTCTCTATTTTCCGAGTACACCCGAAATTTTATGACCGGGCGGAAATTGACAGTCGCCCGCACAACCCTGCAGCGTCGAGTAACAAGTGGCTACAGACAAAGTATTTTGTGCGTTGGTTAACGCGCCCGGTTGGTTCTGATGCTGGCGATACCAGCACCTTGATTACCCGCCGCGAAAATCCCGCTTTTGTAGATGATTTTCTGGGTTTTCAGACTGACGTTGGAACGATACTGGCAGCCTCAAAACCCGATTTGGCCGCGCTAATTCCCGCCGCTGGATACCATCGTGTTGTTTGTGTATTCTATGACACCCTGGCGGAGGCGCATTTTGCCGCCGGAAGTACCGCCCAGGTTCTTGCCAGTGGTTTAG
>Ga0114919_10000802_pt1 | contig 25004 bp, 28 predicted proteins | sample BlataG_FD_88682 | JGI IMG/M metagenome (GOLD analysis project Ga0114919, IMG submission 88682) | Deep subsurface microbial communities from Black Sea to uncover new lineages of life (NeLLi) - Black_00105 metaG | ecosystem: Environmental > Aquatic > Marine > Oceanic > Sediment | place: Atlantic... | reverse complement strand
TATGATTTTAATGAAAAAAAAAGCCTGCCGTAATTTTAGCCGGATAGGGGGAATGATTATTTTTTGGGGGGGGCCAAGGGGGGGGTGTGTGGGTGGGGGTGGGGGGGGGGGGGTTCTTTACCTCCTTGATTTGGATGACAAGAATGTTTGCTCTGAAGTTTATGTAGAAAGTTTGATGAAAGTGATGACTGGGGCTTTTAGATTTTGCCATGATATTTATTAGATGTCGATTTTCCCAAGTATTGATGTAAAAATGCAAAACAAAACACTGGTGGAGAGACGTGAAATGTATGGGAGGAGAAAGAGCGAAGATATGGAGAGCGTTGGGACGACGATTAGCGATGGGAATTACAAGAGGAAATGGTTACATATATTGTAGCCTCTGATTCACATGCTGTGAGAAAAATTGATATTCAATCGTCTGTACACTAACGATAATTCATAGAGTTTTGGGTGTTAAAGCTAGTTGTATGTTGATCATTTCAAAATCTCTTTTCAATGTTGGCAACAGCGTTGCACTCTCAGCGAAATCTAGGAAAATCATTAGTTCAGCACATCTTCAACTCCAATACTAGATCTCTCCTAGCATTAGACAACCTCTCTCAACAACTAACCTCTCACCGACCATTCTTCAGTCTCCCCTCCTTTGGCAACGACGCCAATGGCCAATTCTCAGACACTCGCAAACGATACCAAGAAACCAAACTCTTTGGCCACCCTCCTCATAAAGTATACAATGTGGTTGCAGCAGTAGAACACTATGCAGATTTTGTACCTTGGTGTGTTGGCTCCAACATCTTGACAACCAAAAAGAACCACCCTAGTACCAGCAAAAACAGTAGCAAAAGCAGCAATAGTAATATAAAAGGTACCCCTCCCTTCCCTCCCTCCTCCACATACCTAGAAGCAGAACTAGAGGTAGGCTTCCAAATGTTCACAGAGAGGTATACCTCCAAAGTGACTCTCCAACCAGACCACTTGATTATATCCAAAGTAGAAGACAGCAGCTTATTTGACCATTTATCAAACAAATGGGAATTCAAACCAGGACCCACTCCTTCAACCACCTTGGTTCAATTCGAGGTGGACTTTGCATTCAGATCACCCTTATATAGACAAGTAGCAATGGTGTTCTTTGAAGAAGTGGTGCAGCAGATGGTGACTGCATTTGAAAATAGGTGTGAGGATCTGTATGGGTGTGGGATGGAAGCAAGGAGGGAAGCGATGGCTGCAACGGTATCTGCTAAAATTCAGGATACTATGCAGGATAAAAAGTAAAGAAGAGAACTATAATTAAACACATGCTGATGCTACTTAATAGTATTCAGATGCGAGTTGTAATAATTACAAAACATTATTCACTATTATCTATCTATTCTGGGACAACCTCCTCCTCATAGACTTTGGAGAAGAAGAACGAGAAGAGGGTTTCTTCCCCCCCCCCTCACTCTTCTTCTTCATTTCCTTTTTCTCTCCCACCACCACCACCTTCTCTTTTTCCACCACCTTTTCATCATTATCTTGCAATTTTCTATATGCAACAACGGTCCTACTGGGCGCCAACACCTTGATACTCTGTCCTCTCCCAAACATCTCCCCAGGCTCACTAAAATGGTCCACATCATGACCCACTCTGCCTCTACCACCAAACTCAAGCGCATCTGAATCAAGGGAAACCCTATACTTGCCTGGTTCTGGAACCGGTACATCCAGAGCCTCATAATCAGTGAATGGGGAAAAGTTGAACACCCAGACAAGAGGGCCACGTTCGGCTACCAACAGCTGACGTTCATCGTCAATCATGGTGGCCCATTGCCAGCTGTTGCCAATGAAGTTTGTAGTTGTGTCCAATGCCATGCATGCTGCGTCCCAAGCGTTCAGATGATGGTACCTCAGGTGATCCACGTCAACCAAGCTCCACTGTCTGCGGCAATATTGGTAAGACCAGTCGTTTCCTTCACGTGGGAAGTCAATCCATTCTGGATGACCGAATTCATTTCCCATGAAGTTCAACCAACTCTCTCCCCCCAGAGCCATGGTCACGGTCCTTATCATCTTGTGCAGTGCCATTCCTCTGTCGACAGAAGGAGGAGCTTCCTGAAGAGCACTCATTCCGCTGTACATATCAGCGCCCATCAACCTGAAAGCCACCGTCTGATCACCCACCAAAGCTTGATCGTGGGATTCACAATACGCTACCGTCTTCTCGCTGTATCTTCGGTTGCATAGTGTAGACACAATGTCGCTCATTTTCCAGTTCTCGTCTCTGGTGTGTTTGACCAGCTTGATCCAGTAGTCGGGGATGCCCATACCAAGGCGGGCATCAAAACCGACACCACCTTCAGAGACAGGGCGACACAGAGCGGGCATGCCACTGACGTCCTCTGCAATGGTGATTGACCCTGGTACCAGCTCATGAATCAAGTCATTTGCCAGCATCAAGTACACTACAGCATCCACATTAGTATTAGGAGAAAAGTACTCTGCATAGTTGCCACTAAAGCCATGATTAATTCCATGATGATGATACAACATTGACGTCACTCCATCAAACCGAAACCCGTCAAATTGATACTCATCCAACCAGTATCTCAAATTAGACAATAAATACCTTAATGTCTCATAACAACTGTAATCAAGCAACTTGGAATCCCACTGCTGATGGTACCCAGCTTCTCCTTGTAAGAAATAGTTGGCACCCCGTCCTTGACCCAAGTCAAACCCAGCCAAACCATCATCCTCATTCTTTGAAATATGAGAATGCACTACATCCAAGAGCACAGCAATCCCGAGTCTGTGTGCCTCATCAATCAGGGCTTTCAGCTCTTCTGGCGTACCGCTCCTAGAGGACACAGCGAATGGATTGGTCACATGATACCCGAAACTTCCATAATATGCATGCTCCTGTACTGCCATCAATTGTATTGCATTGTATCCTAATGCTTTTACTCTTGGCAATACATTATCTTTAAAGTAAGTATAAGAAGCTACCTTCTGTTCTTCACTACTCATACCTACATGGGCTTCATAAATCTTCAAACTTTGCTCCGAAATGTTGGGTCGGGGGTGCTTGAAAGTGTGTTTTTCCGATGCAGGGGGATTCCAATACACACCATCATACTTGGCTGCCATAACGCCAGGTTCCACTGTAGCCCAGGTAATCCAAGCAGGGATTCTATCAACCCACCACCCACCAGGGTGACGGAGACGAATCTTCACCCTCGATCTGTGTGGGATTGGCGTATCCAAGACAACGCTCCAAACACCAAAGTCGTCACACTGCATGGGAATGGGCTGCCAGTTGTTGAAGTCTCCAATAATGGCTGCCTCGGTGGCACAAGGAGCCCATTCTCTATAGATTGTGGTGTTGGAGGTGGGTTCTTGGGTGAAGCCAAAGCGGTGGTGGCCGAGGGCAAAGGAGGCCAGACCACCTTCGTTGGAGGTGATGCTTTCCTTGGTTCTGAGATATTGGTCCCAGCGGTATTTGAGGTGCTCCTCGTGTGCTGCTAAGACTGGATCATGTTTGAGGATTTCTAGCTGTTGGTGTGGTGTGGGTACGGAGTTTGTTTGTTGTTGAACTTGCATTAAGACGGTGAGTCGTTGACGATGTGAGGATGGGGGGAGTCTCTTGAGAGGAGAGGCAGGAGCGGAAGGATTGGAGAAGAGTAAATTGCTGTGTCGGTGAGTTGACGAAGATACGCTTTTTGAGAGAGAAATTGAAGGATTGAGTGTTCGTATCATGATATTGGAGTGAGAATTGCTCAGGGCTTTGCCTTAAGTAACAGATTGTCTGATCAAATCACAGTGTTGATCTCTCTTCTGAGCCAATAGATAGCCCTAGAATTGAATCGATAGCAACAGATTAAAGGCGATTATATGTTCATTCTTTTGTTACACGGAACTGGACATCCATTTCTCATCAGTTTGTCCCCACCGACGCTCTCTCCCTCCAGTCGCCGCCGCCCCTTCTACCTCCTCATGGTAGCAAGAAGAAGGAGCTGACAAAAGAAATATAATTGCAGGCAATATCAACCAATCAATCACTCTGTTTTGAGGTGAGAACTTCATCCTTGTCGGCAAACACACTATTAGATGGCTTTTCAAAAAAGAATATACCAGTATAGATATTTTTTAAGATATGGGGATATTATAGTCGATTCCGTCCGCATAAGAGTCGGCCAGCTGGCACACAAATTGTTGCAACCTCCGATGTCAACGACATGCATGTACACCTGTTCCCTAACCATATTGAGTGTCCACACCCATATGGATGCATCTTTTCCATCTTTTCTCTCTTACAGCACCTCAACATCAACAATAGCAGCCCCTTGTTTGCCTCCCAAATCAATCCTAGTATCCTCAAACACCTTCAGCTGAGGTGCCAACAGCCTATTGTATCTATCAAAATACAACAATTGCTTCAACAGCAACGCAAACTCCCTGGGGAACTTGATCCCATGCTTCTCTCCCACCCTCACCAACTCCAATAAAAACCTATTCACTGCTGCATCATCCACTGCCACCTCAGCAGACACTGCTCCAGTACCTGCAGCTATGACTAAATCTGCATCTATAGCTTGCAAGCTATCGAAGAGTTTCTTTAAATCTCCAGCGAATGCATCATAATCAATGCTTTCTTCAGTCGCTCCAATTGTAGCCAGAGCTCTGGCCATAGTGTCAAAGTCTCCAGTGGTGGTGGATCTCAAGAGAGCCTCCACTCCTGCCCATGTGGGTTGACTTATTGATCCTACAATGCCAAAATCTATAAATCCGACTCTTCCGTCTGACAGTACCAGCAAATTGCCAGCATGGACGTCAGCGTGGAAGGTCGGGCACCCGACGACAGACGCCAGCCAAGTGTTCAAAGCATTGATGAGTACCAGTTCAGGTTCTATGCCCCGAGGGACTTGGGCTCTAATGGCTTCCAAGTCAGATAATGGCACACCATTCAGTCGTTCCATGACTAGGACTTTCTTCCCCGAAAATTGTTTGTAGACAGAGGGACAGGTGGCGACGGCTCGGAGGCCTGATCTGTCTAAAAAAGCTGAAAATTCAGCTAAATGTTGTGCTTCTTTAGTGAAATCCACCTCTCCCAACATACTATCTCTAATATCAGATACTATAGGAGCTAAACTAGTACGAGCAAGGTCTGGAGCAGCCCATTGTAGGAACCGAGTGGCAATATAGAGGAAATTTAAGTCCGCAGTCAATACATCCTCCACTCCGGGCTTTAGGACCTTAATCACCACTTCTTTGCCGCTATTTCTCAACACTGCTGCATGTACTTGAGCAATAGATGCTGAAGCTAGTGGCACTGGGTCTACGAATGAAAACACATCTTCCAATGCCATGCCTAGATCAGCTTCTGCTATTTTACGGATCTGCGCAAAGGGGATGGGGTCGGTTTGGTCGAGGCATTTTTGGAATTCTGTGACAAGATCTGGAGGGAAGAGTGTGGGTGACGAGGCTATGAATTGGCCTAGTTTTATATAGGTGGCGCCTAGCTTTTCAAACAGTTGTCGGAGGATGGATGCTGGTGGGTCGAGGGCGTTGATGATGGTTGTGGTGGAAAAGGGTGATGATGCGTTGTTGTTATTGTTCTTGGAGGTGGAAGTAGGAGGGGATAGTGCTGAAAGTTTGTTCAGCTGAGTTCTACCAACAGTGAAGAATGCATCAGCAGCTTGGGCAGCACGACGTATTCCTCTAGGGCCTGTGGATATAGCAAGCTGTGTTGCTTCTTGGATGAGGGCGGTGAGTTCCTCTAGACGAGCGCGATCATCTCTCTCAGATGTTCTGGAGGTCGTTGATGTGGCACCACCAGCCGCCCTTCCTTGCACATAAACTGTAGAGATGCGTTGTGGTCGGTGAGATGTATGTCTCTGACGGAAAGTGTGGAAGTTACGCATTTGAGTGGTTGGATTTTATTCGAGTCAATAATAACGAATGTGTCCTCTACGATTAAACTAAATGCAAAAAACTGTACAGACGTGTGATATAGGTCTGTGTACCCTAGTTCCAAAACGTAGTGGGCTTAAAAGAGGGATGCTTGCACCCATTTGTTCGCTTACCCCGACATTCCTGGCCAGGGAATCCATGGACGCCAGGCATTCAACTGCTACAAAAGAACATTGAAAATACATGTCGTCAGTATATCCTTTGCTACCGGCCATTTGTTGTTCACTGTAATTTAGAATTGTTATCCATTACACTGTCATTACCACTCCATTCAATAGAGTACCACTCCTTGGATCTATATCCCTTACCCCAAACCCACCCACCCACTCCCATCCCTTTACAACTATCCTCATCATATTATTAGACAGTATACCTGTCTTTAGCCTTTCTCTCATCTCTCTTAGCATCACTGTGAGCCAAGAAGGACAGCTTCAAAGTATCTGGGATCTTAAAAATCTCCTTGAGCTGTTTTCCAATAGCAACCTGTACTGCCTCATTAGCAGCAGTTTTAGTCCAGACAGCAATACGGTCCTGCTTTGGTCTGATACTGACAACAATGCCGCAGATTTCATCTCCATCGTCAAATTGCTCGCCGATGCAGGCGAGAACACAATGGAGCCAATTGGCGTCGAGCATCTGTCTGGAGCCCTTGGGGATTGTGGCGGTCCATTTGCCTCCGTGTTCGCAGGAAGGGTCCTCCCACTTTGGTTCTACTCCTTCGCGGAAGAGGTGGAGGTCACTGCCTGCAGAGAGACGGCTGGGTGGAATGATGTTGTTGTATAGACTGTGAGTAATAATAGAGGAGGGAGGGGGCCGGTGTTAAAAGAGGATGGAGAGGAGCGAGTGGAATGATCAGCCAAAGAGAGACAGACAGGGACAGAAGAAGGCATGGGTATCAGTGACAATACAAAAATCACGAGTTGGAAGGTAGACTTACCACCAGAAATCCTCTACCGTGTCAAAGGTGTAGACGGTTCTAAGAGTTTGGCCCCAGGTTGATTGTTTTTGCTTTCCGTGGGGATTGTCAAACCAGAGTGTCCACTTGGTCTCCAATGGGTGCTTTTTAGATAGATCAGGCTCTCCTGTAAGGGACAAGGTAATTGTGTCAGTCGAGAGCTAGAGTTTTTTCAGCGATGCAAAAAAACAAAACCAATTAGTGTTCATGTTACTTCTCCCTACCTGCTAGGCCTTCACTTGCGGGCCTAGTATCTACTTCTGTCATTTGAAAACCTTGTGTATTAACCTCGACTATGTACTTCCCGTGGGACAATTTCTATGCGATTTGTCTTTCAAGAAGGGTGATGGCTACTATGATAGTGTTTAGAGTGATTGAAGATCAACTTGAGTTGTATATGTATACTTGATTATGTTTGAGTCCAATGCAAACCTGTGTTTAACGAAGGAAGTCTTCCACTCAAGCATAGAGAGAGAGAGAGAGACAAGCCGACGGCCACCGCCTGCCGCATTTCCTTCCCTTTCCTCTCCATCATCATTCCCAAAGCTATCACACACACAAAACGGATTTATTTCACATGCAAATGTATTGTGGAAAATATAATAGACATAATATATGTGTGCTCATTCTGACCCCAATGAAATCTACTGCAGCTAAACAGAGAGATGCCACTCAGTTTCTGGCCTTGTCGACATTCGCTCTGCCTTCCCTTCCCCCCACAAAAAAATACACCTAATCATCCTTTGTTCCTCCAGGTTGTATGGTAGTCTCCTCCGACAACGTAGGCATAAGGCCTAACGCATCTCTTGTGTAATAATTCCACCCCAGACCCATCCACAGAGCTGATACAGTTGCCACAGTCAGTGGTTGCAGTGCTGTCCACCACCCCAGTGTCTGATACACCATCAGCTCTAGAGAGAAGTGGAGGAGAGCAATGCAGAAGGATAGGAGAGTGGCTGCATAGATTGATTTATTGCAAGGATCTTTGGCACATATAAGGCATAAAATGCAGGATGTGAGGGTCCAGGTGGCAAATGTACGACCTTGCAACTCAGTCACTGTGATTGAGGAGAGGGATGGCAGTGAGATGATGAGTAAGTAGATGTGGATGAAGCAGCTTTTATATGTACACGTATCTAATAGTATCAGACACTTACCTAGTTCAGGTTGCTTTGTGTATAGGTTTGTTTGAAAACGGTGCGGTGCTGTGTATCCAAGACCAACTGCAAAGGGAGCTCGCAAAGGAGGTGTGTGAGAAAGGGAGGGTTGGAAAGAGCGATCAACTTAACCAGATTGAGCGATGAACTCAAAGAAGGATCTAAAAATACCTGAAAACAATCTAAGAAGTGCTACAAAGACAAGCCAGCGACGCAAAGCGGTCACAGAGCTACCCATTGAATCGAAGACCACTTTGACAAGTTTTGATCTTTGTTCAAACCTGTGAAGACTACGGCAGCTGTTATTGATTTAATGTGTTACTGTGGATGTAGGGGTTGCTCTATAATCTAAAATAAGGAACAAAAAGTGGGTGATCAAGGCTTCAAAGCCAAGTTTGATGAACATCAATTTAGTTTATGCTAAGACACATCAAGCAGCTGAAATCCTGCATATTTTTGAAAATAAAACAGCTCCTCTAGACATTAAGGGTGTTTGAACGTCAAAATGCAGGCGACTGTGCCTGTTCGACACAGAGCCGGAAGAGATGCAATCCACAGACAGAAATCGTTCACACCTCGTGCAAATCTGGAAACCCTGTCCCAACACATCCCCGCACGTCTAGATAGACGCCATATTCTTGCTGGAGTCGCCAGCTTGTCTCTTTTATCATCCACGCCAGCAGCACCAGCAGCAGCAGCTTCTACACTTTCAATCTGCTCCCTCTCCGCCACCATCGAGGGCGAACCCTACTCCTTTGACAGATACACGGGCAGAGTTTTGGCCATAGTCAACATTGCCAGTCAATGACCTTTGGCCAACATCAACTACCCGGGCTTTAGATACTTATATGACAAATACCATGATGCTGGATTCGATCTAGTCGGCTTCCCTTGCAATCAATTTGGCGGTCAAGCTCCCGGCACCAGCCAGGAGGAACGTGAATTCGCTTGGAACAAGTTTGGCTTTGAGTTCCCTATTATGGATAAAATTGAGGTAAATGGCCCCAATGCTCATCCGATATATAAAATACTCAAGGAGCAGCAACCCCTATCCCTCCCAGGCTCCTCTGGACCTCCTCCAGGTGGAGAGAAAGGAAGAATAGAATGGAATTATACCAAGTTTGTGATTAACAGGCAAGGCAATGCAGCCAAGAGATTCAAACCTGCATTTGACCCAGTTCAGTTTGAAGGTGATATCAGATTGTTGCTGGCTAATAAGGATGTATTGCCAGCTGAATGCATTGTCCATCCTGGAAGAAAGGTATGCAATGTAGATAAATTACTGGCTTAAGAGGGGGAATGCGTGTGAGAGAGGGGAGGGCGAAAGGTACTGATCAGTGGTACTTATTTGGGAGAATAATAATTTATATGTATCTGTTATATGACGAATGATGGGTAAACTCTGTATGATGGCCTGCAATTCTGAGAAGAGAAGGTATGCGAGGACCGATAATGATGAAAGAGAGAGACAGGTGCATGCATGGTGGTCCTTATCTTCCCCGGGGAAGGTGCTGCTGTGGCTCTCTCTCTCTCTCTCTCTCTCTCTAGTCCTCTACATACTGATATATACATGTATGTAATATTTCCTTGAACTGGTAAGAAAATCTGGTGAGAATTGGAAGAGTGGCTATCTGGTATTATTATTGATAGCTGCTAGTGGGGAGAGAAAGAAGAAAGGAGAGACAGACTGCCACTCTCTGGATCTGACGACGTCTCTCTTTTAAAAGCATGCATGCTAAGCCAATAGTGCTCTTCTTTGAAAATCAGATATACGTAACAACAAAGGTAGGTATTAGCTTGAATTCCACGTCAGTATGGAAGGCGCTTTGCTTTGGCCTTCATCTGCTAAATATTATGATGTTTGGCGGCCTTTTGAGTTTTTATTACAAAAACGCCTCTTATCATATGGACAATGCTTGTTGAAGAATTTTAGGCCCCCACTACGTCGTTAGAACGAACGTATCTTGCCCAAATCGCATCGTCACAGTGATGAGAACTTACCCAAACTCGCCTTTTCACCCCTACAGGAGAATATAATGCCATTTGTTCGCAACGTAGAAATCGGCCGTGTGGCTATGATTAATTATGGAGAGGATTATGGAAAGCTAGTCGTCATTTCCGATGTCATCGACCAGAACAGAGCACTCATCGACTCCCCAGACATGCTCCGCAAGCAGTATAACTTCAAGAGACTGTCACTCACAGACTTGAAGATTGACATCCCACGCCTTGCTAAGAAGAAGGTTTTGAAGGCAGCCCTCGACGAGTCCAAGGCTTTTGAAAAATTTGCTAAATCTTCTTGGGGACAAAAATTGGCCAAGCAAACAGCTAGAAAAAATATGACTGACTTTGATCGCCATACTGCCATGGTTGCCAAGGTGAAGCGCAGTGCTCAAGTGAGAAAAGAGTTCAACAAGCTGAAGAAAGCTGCAAGAAAATAATAAATTATCAATTTAAAAAAGCAACTTTTTCTCTAGAAGGAAGTGCAGTGAATACTGTACTGAAAACTTGGACTTGTCTGAGCCCTGTAACATATCTCTACTAATAATAATATGAGGTGAAGTAGAGAGTTTTACAAATATGTGAAGAGTTTAAAAGCGCCAAGTTTATTGCTTTGAGTTAAGGAAGTGGCGCTCAAAGCGTTGGATTGCCGCTTCAATCTTCTGCTGTGCCTCGAGTCGGGCTTGAGAGCTCCACCGACCAGGTGGCTTGCTCAAAGGTCCTGGCTGGATGACGTCTAAGACTTCTTGTACTTCATACTCGGCACTCCTGTGAATGGTGTGTTGGATAATGGGTCAATGTGAGGTATTAATTGGGACGGATTCTGAATCTGTAGGAAATTTCAGTGGAAAAAACAAAAAACAAAATTGATCACTCTTTACCTTAAGACTTTGGAAAGATCTTTGATGAGCTTAGAACCACCTTTCATCATCGCAACATTGCATACATGGCCTTACTTCGATTAATGTGGCGGTGTCACGTTCGTAGTTGATCATTTTCAAATGTCTGGGGGAAGGCTGTTTTAGTTAGAGCCCATAAACCCCGTGTTGAAAACCTCCCACCATCCAATCGCGTACTTTTGCAAAATACTACCATCACATAGACTGCAACATCCCATTGACAGACCTCAAACCCTTACGTTTAGGACGGACGTTTATGATCAGATTACTCTTCACAAGACACGCCAATCTTCCTCGCTGTTTTCATTCAACCGTCATGGCTGGTAATTTTACTTATCAATGGGCTAGACCCGCCCTCACAGTCGATGCTATTATCATCTCCCACGAAAATAACACCAATCTCCAAACTCTCCTCATCCAAAGAAAAAACGACCCATTCTCTCTTTCCTGGGCCCTCCCTGGTGGCTTTGTAGATGAAAATGAACCCCTACACCATGCAGCAGGTAGAGAATTACAAGAAGAAACCTCCCTTGATCCTAGTGATCTAACCTTCACCCAAATAGGAGCCTACGGCAACCCAGGGAGAGATCCCCGAGGATGGACGGTAGGCGTCGCCTTTGCCTGCAAGGTGCCCAGTGACAAATTGATGGGCAAGGAGATCAAAGCAGCAGATGATGCCAAGGATGCCAAGTGGTGGGACATATTAGAACTACCACCACTTGCATTTGACCATGGTGACATGTTGATCGATACATTTGAACGTTTAGCAGGACAGCCAGCAACTGACGCTGAGACTGCTGCGGTGTTGCTCAAGGCAAGAGCTAAACTTATTCAGGCTAAAACAAACACCACATGACAAACTGATGATTCCTCTTGATAATAAAAATTAAATGCATTAATGTAAGGTAAAGCAAGCTGCACTTAAAAATTCTCTACAACCCCACTATAATTTTCTATGTATCCTCGACCCCAGGTCTGGAAAGATGGCTTTTTCAAACACCCACCCTTGCTCCGCAGCTACCTTCTCAAACCCTGGATACTGCTGCCTCATCTCATCTAAAGATCTCTTCAATTCCTCTTTATATCCCTCTTTATCACCTATATTACTATTTTTATTGAATACTGCTACCTGGAACATGGCTCTCATCATATCCTCACCACTGGCAGTGTCCCATAACACAACAACTGGAGGATTCGTGGTACTGGCGGTACTACTATTATTATGTGATACTGCCATGATGTATTGCTCATCTTTGTATATATCCATTAATTCCCCTAATGTAATATTATTATTATTGTCAGTGTGCATTGCTGCTAAGAGGGTTGTAATGGTGGACCCAAATAATGCATAAGGGGAGTAGGCAGATGGAGGTAACAGAAGGTTCTCGGTAGAATTTACCTCCTCAATTGATGGTACTCTTCCTTTATTATTGTTATCTAAGTAGGATGTTATTAAGACAGCTGCTCTCTTTTGATTAGGGAAAGGGAAACGTAGCTCTAACAAGCTTCTGTATCGTAGAGTGACGTGAACTGCTTGAATGACCGCCCATGTAGGGATGATGGACTCGGGGGGGGCGTCTATAGTTTGTATCGTTTTGAGTACTGCAACGCTGGCAAGGAGACCAATGAGTTGGGCACTGACTTCCCAAACCTCTTCTCTAGCGGCTACGTCGCCTACATTGTTGGTAATAGAGGAGAAGTAGGTCTGAATGACGCGGAAGCAGGGACGGCCCATGCCTTTGCCCAGTGCTTTTGTGAGGTTGCCAGCGCCAGCGAGGAGTACAAAGTAACTGGGAGACAGCTGTGTTCCAACTTCTAAAGCAAGGCCAAGGGTGGTAATGAACTCTGCTGTCATTCTCCATCGTCGCGGGTCTTCATCAAACACTGTGTTGAGCTTTCCTCCGACGAAGAAACGGCCTAATGCGCCAAGACCGTCACGAGTCAACCAATTGATTGCTGCAGACATTCCAATGATGCCCCCAGGTCCAGCGCTCAACCCGACTGCTTTAAGTAGGGACGAGGTTACTAGAGAAGTGCTCATCCACCCTGTGATGTGGGCAGGGATGGTCCACAGCTGGTAATTTAGGTAGTCGGGGGTGACGGAGAGACGAGGGAGGAAGAAGAGTTGTGCTGCAGCTCTGGGTGTTTTCCAAGGGGAGACGGCATCTGGGGCTTGACCATCGCAAGATAAAATTTCTCCTGTGGTTGAGTCGATCTGTAGCCTTGATCCTTGCTGTACTTCGTATATAGGGGGTTGAAGTGGAGGGAGAGCGGTGTTTGGAGGAATTGTCTTTGAGAAGGATTTAATCCTACTAGTACCTATCAACAAGCCTTGTGGTCCACCTGGAGCAGCTACACCCAACTGTTGTGGAAACAGAGGAGGGGATTGCACATGTCTTCTCTGCATACTGATCTGCAGATTGGTTTTCTTTGCCCTATTAGTTTTTGCCCCCTTCAACCGGAGATGGCTCTTCAGCCATGCATTATGCATCATTGTGAACACATCTAATTATTTCAACGAAAGAATGTGACAAAAATCCATCTTTTCCCGCAAGCTGGATGCTTTTATGCTCTTCCACCCTCACTACGCTTTCCAAGTTCCCAAGTTCCTGCCAAGTTGCTCTGCACCACACTCCATCTTAACGGAATACAATGGATGAAGGGGTAGTATTATTACGTCCATCCATACAATTATTGATATTGGTATTCTTATCGTCTTGATCCACATCATTCTTTGCGTTCTATCTTTCCTCTGACTCTTGGAATCGCCATCAACCCTAAAGTCCTTCTCGTCCAGTCAGAAAAACACCAGACATTGCGACTATGGCCATCGAAAACAAACGCATCGCTGTTGTTGGATCGGGGATTGCCGGTCTCAGCACTGCTTGGCTCCTTCACAAGTGAGTTCTCTCCTTAACATAATCTCTATTCGCCCCCCCCCACCCCCCCCCACCCCACCCCACCCCTCACCCTCCATTCCACTCTCTCTTCTACAGAAATGGAGCCAAAGTCACTCTTTACGAATCAGAATCTACCTTTGGTGGCCATACCCTCACTGATGACTCCAGTGGCCACCCAGTAGACCTCGGCTTCCAAGTATACAACCTCACCACTTACCCCAACTTGGTAGGCTTCCTGGAGCAGCTGGGCGTCGACACCGAGCCCTCAGACATGTCCTTTTCCCTCTCTGTTGACGGTGGCCGCTTGGAATGGGCCAGTCACAGCTTGGACACTGTCTTTGCTCAGCGCAGTAACCTACTATCTCCCACTTTCCTTCTCATGCTAAAAGATGTCTTGAGATTTGGTAAAGAGGCCCCTGAAGTTCTCCCTCCTTCCTCCTCGTCTTTTTATGGCAACAACACTACTACTACGACCACTGATAATAATTATACAAAGAGCTCTAATGCGTACAAATCCATGACACTAGGTAACTACCTTAAAGTAAAATGTTACAGCAGAGCCTTTATAGACGACTACTTACTACCAATGTGTGCTGCAGTATGGAGCGTATCCACAGACAAGGTACTGTCCTTTCCAGTAGTCACATTGGTCAGATTCTGGGTGAACCATCACTTGCTGGATCTCACTCAGAGACCATGCTGGAGAGTGGTGTGCAATAGGAGTAGAAGCTATGTTGACAAGGTTGTGAGTCAGCTTCCTGATGTCAGAGCAGCCACTCCAGTAGACAAAGTCATCCCCAAGTCTGGTGTCAGTGATGATGATGTTGTAAAGATTGTCACAGAGGAAGGTACCAAGGTAGAAGAATACGACGAAGTGGTACTTGCAACTCACTCTGACGTTTCATTGAAATTATTGGGTGGAAAGGAAGCTGCTCCAGCTGCATTTGCCGGTCTCTTGGCAGCTGTTCCATATTCGGAGAATGATGTTTGGTTGCACAGAGACGCGAGTTTGATGCCAAAGAGACGCACTGCTTGGGCCTCTTGGAACTGTCTACAGAGTAGCAGTAAGAAAGATAAGATTTCTAATATTAATTCTACATCTGGATCACAAGAAGAAGCTCCAGTGTGTGTCACTTATTGGATTAACAGCCTCCAATCCCTACCAGCCACCGCCCCCGACCTGTTCGTCACCCTGAACCCCCCAACTCCCCCGGCCCCCGACACCGTCTACCGCCATCTCACCCTCTCCCATCCAATGTTCAGTTTTGCCAGTGACACCGCTCAAGCTGCCCTTCCGGGCCTCAACGGCAAGCAAGGCATCTGGATGGCTGGTGCTTGGTGTGGCTATGGGTTCCATGAAGATGGAATCAACTCTGCTATTGCAGTTGTTGTGGATGGTATGGGGGGGAAGATTCCATGGACTCCAAGGGCTACTCATCCAAAGATATCATGGTTAGATTCTGTTGCTATGAAAACGTTCGATAAATTTGCCAAGGCTGCTATTACTGTTGGAAGATTGAGGATTATCCTCCCTAATGGTCATGAACTAATATATGGTCCAGGAAGTACTACTACTACTGGCACCGCTACTACTACTACTACTACAACTACTAGAAGTAGTAAATATGTAGCCAAGCCACCATTGGAGGCAACTATACGTCTATTCAACACTACATTCTTCAAAAAGATAATTTCTCGACACGATACAGGTATGGGGGAATCCTACATGGATGGTGATTACGAAGTTGACAACCTGGGAGCCCTCCTAGCAGTGGCAACCGCCAATGCATACAACATCCAAGACAAGAGGGGCATGCTGGGCGTGTTCAACTGGATCGGGGATAAAATGTTGCACCTGGCGCATATGGGGAGGAGTAACACTGCAGCAGGGAGTAGAAGGAATATTGAAGAGCATTATGATGCTGGAAATGAAATGTATAAATTATTCTTGGATGGATCAATGACGTATTCTTGTGGTATTTGGAAGAGAGAAAGCGGTGATGGTAAGGAGGAGGAGGAATTTTCATTATATGACTCTCAGATGGCAAAAATAGACGCACTTATTGATGCTGCTGGAATCAAGGCTGGTGATAGTGTGTTGGAAATTGGTTGTGGATGGGGAAGCTTCGCCATGCGATGTGCTCAACGCATTCCTGGCACTACTATTGTTGGTTTAACTGTCAGTAAAGAACAGCTGGCCGAGGCGACAGCTAGAGTAGAAGCAGCTGGGCTATCTGACAGAATTCACCTCCTCTTTTGTGATTACCGAGACTGCCCTGGATTGGGAACCTACAACCGTGTAGTGTCTTGCGAGATGATTGAAGCTGTGGGACACGAGCATTTAGAAGCCTATTTCATCACCATTGGAGCTGCTCTAAAACTAGGAGGCACTGCTGCATTGCAGGTGATTGCTACTCCAGACGAGAGATACAATTCTTATAGGAATGCATCGGATTTCATCAGGGAACACATCTTCCCGGGGGGCCACCTCCCCTGTATGGGCTGCATGGTGGACGCTGCCAGAGGAACAGGGCTGGTAGTGAATGGATGCAGAGACATTGGACCAGATTATGCAGTGACACTGAGGGCCTGGAGGGAGGCCTGGGAGGAGAAGAAGGAGGATATATTGGCTCTCGGGTATTCTGAAAAGTTTTGGAAAAAGTATAGATTTTATTTTGCCTATTGTGAGGCTGGGTTTGATGCCAAGTATATCCATACTTTCCAAGTCAGTTGGAAGAAGGACACAGAGTGTAGTTTGACACAGCAACAGATTCAGCTGGCTTTGGAGAAGAGTAAATCCGGTGATGATACTGCGTCATCTGCAGCAGCTAATTCGACTGCTGTTGATCCAAGTACAGCTTTGATTGGGGCTGCTTTGGCTTCCACTGGCCTCCTTTCATCACCGTCACCCACAGTAATTGTTGCAGGAAGCAATCCAGCAACTATGCAACAAGTCATCCTTGCTCTCTACTTCTTCCTCATTGGTCTAGCCGTCAGCAGGAGTGTGACTCTCTGGGCCATTCCTCTTGGTACTTTGCTCTCTGCAATGATTTATGCAATGGTCACTGTAGTCGTTACTTCATTTACATCATCATTATCTTCGTCTAAGAAGTGGTGGGTCCCTTCTCACTGGGCTACTACTACTACTTCTTCTTCCATTTCTAGTAGAGGAGGAGAGGTAGAATCCAGGAGGGCAGCTTCTCTTATCGGTGTTGATGTAGCCCGTCTTGTCTACTCGTTCTTTGCGAGTATCTCCGTCCTGACACTGCTCATCTCAAGTCCCAGTATCCTGTGGCTCATGAATCACAGTGATCGAGATGGTCAAATCTACACTGACAATGCTTTAACCATACAACAACATGAACAGGGCTGGTTGGCAAGGACAGTAGGACCATGGTTTTCTTCCGTCAATGCTGATGGATCTACTAATTACAACAACAGAATGGAAGAAGAGGGTGTATTGCTGGTTGAGTTGGCCAGCAGGACACTGATTGCAACCAGTGCTGGTGTATTTGCCTTCTTACTATGGTCTGAAGTACATTTCAAACGATACCTCCAACGCGGCTACTTATCAATGCTCCATTTCACAATCCTGACCTGCTTATTCTTTGCCGCAGCATTCAAAAATGAACACCCTTCCTTTTTATGTGTGACGCTGCTTTCTGAGATTAACTCAGTAGTCCATATAGGATCTAAATTAGTTGGTCTGCCTGTATCAGTAGCTAATGCATTGGATAATGCTACATTTTTAGCATTTAGAGCTGCTCCTCATGCTGTGCTGGGCTTGATGGTGGCCAGTTCACCTGCTGCCTTTTCAAGGCCATTATATTGGGGTCTGGGGCTGGCAGGGATGACTCATATGAATGTAGCTAATGCATTGCAGGCTATCAGAAGATTTGTCTTGGAGAACGATAACAATATTAGGAAAGTACACACTGCTTAGAGTGTTTTTATACATGTTTGTATGTGTGTGTGTGAGAGAGATTAGAATTGATAAATTTAGTCCTACATTGTTTTTCTTCTTTTTATTAGTGCCCTGGTGTTTACAGGTTGATATATGTGCATATCTCTATGTATATCTATCTCTATGGTCTTCTATGTTGTGTGTAATACTAATACACACACACACACATCTATCAATCTAAGGTCTATTATTATACTTGGCTCTCTGTTCCAACTGCAATGCCAGAGCTCTTGCTCTCGCTGAAGCTGCTGCAATTGCCTGTTGAACATCCTTACCACCACCTTCTCCACCTCCACTTGCACTACTACCTTTAACAAATTCTACTCTTCCGCTTTCACTCCTCATCACCCGTCTCCTCTCTTCCTCCTCCTTCCACTGCCGCCTCAGTTCCTCCAGCCTATCCTCTTCCCTGATTCCCTCAGGGTCAAACACCTCTGGATTGAATGCACTAGCATATGGTTCTATTTCCAAGTACTCAACCATCTTCTTGAAGAATTCAGGGTTTCTATAGTCTCGCATTTTCCGGAGTTCTTCTTTGAGATTGCGGCTATGTGTGCGCTGGACTTGGAGCCAAGAAGCAACTCTGCTGGCCAAGGCTGGATCGCATTCTTTGAGTGGAATGTTTTCTGGATCTAATGGGAGGTTTTTATGATTAGTTGACGTTTTTGTAGTGGGATGGTCTTCTAAATGTGATATTGCTGGTACTGTAGGTATATTGCTATCATTGTCAGGGGGAGGGTGATGTGCTTGTTTCTCTTCTGTTTTTTTTTCCCTCTTTTGTTTCTCCTCCTCATCGTCAGTCGGGGGGGGAGATGTCTTTGGCACAGGCGATGGTTCTGCGTAGTGGGATTGTTTGAGTAGGTTAGAAATATAGATGTTCGTGTGTTACGAGAAAGTGAGCAGTGAATTGTAGCTTTTAATAGACGTACCTTGGACAGAAGTGTCATCTTCAGATCCATAGCCTCCAAGAAGTCCAGCAATTTCGGCCATTCTGTTTCCTATGTGCTACTCATACATGTCTAAACTTGTAGCATGTTTGGTTTTGAAATGTTAGAGCCATTTCCCGACTATTTGTATTCCCTAAAATTTAAAGAAACTACAAAAATGGACGTAACTTGGCATTTGAGCATGCATTACATTAAATTATCATTTTAAGTCTTGCATCGAAATTAGATGTATCATTGCCATAAATACTATGAGGCGACTCTACTGTTCAAGTGCTTCATCGCATCTCATCACCAATGCTGACTCCGGTTTTTGACATAATGCTATGCTTGCTTGGTATTAGGCAACCTATACTATAAATAATTGTATCTGGATACACACGCTGTACATTATTGTGACATAGGTTAGTCTACCTCCTCCCCGCTCACATCCCTCACTGTCACTGTCTCTCTCTTCTCTCTTTTCTCTTTTCTTGTCAGTGAAGAACTACTTAATCCCAGCTCTCTGATAGACATCTTCATGTCATATAGTGACGAGACGCATCAGTCAGGTTATCTGAGACATAAGAAAGAAAGAGTGGGAGGACGAAAACACCATTCTTTTACGCCATGAACACGAATAACTCAACCCTTCTTTCTTCTCCCGGTTGCAGTCACTCCTTTTGTAAAACTTGTTGTTGATCTATCTATCTATCTATTGTAAAAACAAATAAACACATTGGTTGTGAGAGTTAAAGACCATGGAAAAGTCAACTTATACATTAATCACACACAGAGATATTGTCATCAACAACAACACCCACTCTCTCTCTTCTCTACATCTTATATCCACCTTGCTGCTGACTGGCATCCCAAGTTTGATACCCTCCAGCTCCATACCCACCAGTACTTTGTCCATACATTGCTTGACCACCACCAGTGTTATTCTGTCCATACATGGCCTGACCATACCCGCCACCATACAGAGCAGCAGCAGCTGCTGCAGCTGCAGCTGCATTATTGCTGTCAATGCCCGCCTTGTCCACTCCACCGACACCGCTGCTGCCCTTTCCTGCTACTCCAAGTCCTCCAGCAGCAGATCCAACGCCGCCTGCACCTGATCCTCCTTGCTGTTGTTGTTGTGGACCATTACTGCCAGCATTAGCTCCACCAAACTGCTGGGCAGAGCCATATTGCTGGCCGTAGCCACCAGCTGTAGCTGGCTGGCCGTATGCCCCCTGTTGGGCATAGTATGGTGGGATGCCGTATCCATATCCGTAACCGTATCCAGGTCCGTACATGTTGATGTTGTGGGGAGGGTATGCCATTGCTGCTGCTGGATTATAGGCTGCTGCTGGCATTTGTTGAGGCATAGCTCCCCCTGCTCCAGCTGCTGCTGCTGCAACTCCAGCAGCGCCTTGTTGTTGTTGTGGCATGACTTGGTTGGAAGAGGTGGATGTAGATGTTTGTTGTTGTGGAATGGCTTGTTGTTGTTGACGACCACCTCCGCCGACACCTTGTTGTTGTTGGCTGTACTGAGGGGGAGGGGGAGGTTGCTGGAATGATTGCATGTAAGCTGCTTCATAGTTGGCAGCTCCAAACTGTTGCTGGGCATACTGTTGCTGCTGCTGTTGCTGTTGAGGCTTCTGAGGTTGGCTGTATTGCTGCCCATATCCGTAGGATTGCTGTTGTTGGGTGTAGCCCATTTGTCTTTGAGCTGCTGCTTGGGCCTGTTGAGGGACTGGTGCTGGCTTGGCTTGTTGTTGTTGTTGCTGATGTTGATCTGTTGTGGCACTAGTAGTCGTTGCTGCTGCTGCTGTGGTTGTTGGCTCGAAGCCAGATCCAAATCCACCAGCTGCGGCACTGAAAGCGTCGCTGCCACCAATGGCGAAATTACCAAACTGTAGCCTGAGATTGTCTTCTTGTTGAGCTGCACTAGTGACTACTGGAGCAGCAGCAGCTGTGGCTGCTTGGAGTGGGGGTGGGGCTTGTTGTGGTTGTGTGGTAGCTGCTGGCTGTGCAGGCTTTGGTGCAGCTGCTGCACCTTGATTTAGAGAGGACAATAGATTAGCTCCCAAATTAGCAGTTGGTTGACCCGCGGCAGGTCGGGTAGCTGCTGCTGGAGCTGCTGCTGCTGCTGCTGCTTGACCAGGCTTACCCCAAGCACTAGCTGCAGTGGTAGTTGCTGTCTGTCCAGTACCACTTGTCAATTGAGAAGCAGTTGATTGAGTGCTTGAAGATGGCTGCTGAGAGTATGACGACAGCCCACCCAATGCACCTCCACCACTGGTGCTTGTTGCTGCTGTACCAGTTTGTAGGTCCTCTCTCAGATTACTTCCTGCAGCAGGTGCAGGTGCTGCTGCTGCTTGTTGTCTTGGTGGGGCAGGACGGGTAGCTGGAGGTGCTGGTTGAGGAGGCGGTTGCTTGAAGAGATCTGCCATAGTGCCTCCTCCAGGTCTGATAGGGGCTGGTTGTGTGGTGGTGGTAGATGTAGAGGACGTTGTGGGGGCGGCAGCAGCAGCAGCTGCTGGTGTGCCGTTTGGAGCAGGAGTAACAGCTGGTGCAGCTGTAGTTGTGGTTGGAGGAGCGGAGTCTTTGGCTCCTGCTCTCTCTCGGCGTGTCTGAGAGCCAGCTGGGCCACGCCTGCCACCTCTGGCAGAGTTGCCAGTACCAGGGGCAGATCTCCTGCCCTCTCTGTCCTGAAGACGTGAATCCCGACGGACTTGATCGTCCTTCTGCAGTGGTGTCAAAGGAAGGGGAGAGAGGGTTAATCCAATTGATCGGAGGTGATGATTCGGAATCTGATAGTGAGGTAAGGAATACCGTGTCCAATCTTTCAGAGAACTTGATCTATATATTTTGTATCCTAAAGTACTGCGGGTTGCTTTCACAAAGACTCTGAAGCGTGGGATGATTGAGGGCCAACACTCACCTCTTTCTTCTTCTCTTTCTTATTTTTGACCGTTTCAAAGGGATCTGCGCGGGTTGGGGAAGATATGTGTGAGTTATAAGCCTTCTACAGCGGAATAGATGTCAATAGGCCATCAAAACTACTTACTCTCGACCAATCGGGATGTAGCTTCATTGGCGTCATAGTTGCACTCGGCCAGCATGGCGCTAATATCATCCTCACTGGCTCCAGTTGCTTCCTTGATGGCTTCAATGATTTTCTTAGGAGGAGCAGGAGCACCAGCGCTCTTTCTGCTGCCTCCTGACTTTGATTTTGGAGGTGCCATATTTAATCTTTGCGCTCCAGGAAACAGGAGAAGTAGTATTCGAGTATCTATTTAAAAACTTTTATATACAGCAAAATTCTAAGCACTCGCATCAGCCGCTGCCTCCAATCAAGTAGTCAAGACCGAACTAGAAGGTCCTCTTCGCAGATCTGCCGTCGCCTCTCTCTCGACTTTTCTCTTCTCTTCCGCACCTCATCTGACTGAGCCCCACCTTATATCTCTCCTGCAACTCCTTTTCCTTTTTCAACTGAGCCCTCACCAAATCCTGCAGCTCCTCCATCCTAACAAACGCCGCATTCTGTTCTTGCGCATGTAATTGCTTGAATGCCTCCAGCTCAATCTCCGAACTCTCCGCCTGTTGCCAGGCTTGTTCAGCCTCCTCTTTCAACTTGCCATGTCTGGCCAACAACCCACCAATCAGCATCCCAGCCTTGCTCTCCAGTTTTGCAGCTCTCTTTGATTCCTTTTCCATTTCTTTTCTTGTCCCTTCAAATTCAAATTGTGCCGCTGACAGCCGATCCTCATCCATCATCTCTCCTTTTCCTCCATCATCACTTCCATCAAGCAGCACATATTTTCCTTGTCTGGGCACATACACCATCCCCTTCATTATTACTTCTCTAGCTTCATTATACTCATCATCAATAACCCTACTAATGGGGTTATGGCCAATTTCTTCTTTCACTCTATTTAATTCTTCTTTTAACAAGGCACTTGCCACCTCTAGCTCTTTCAGCTTAAAGCTCTCCAACATACCACCCCCACTTCCATTCCCACTATCAGTCATCATTACCACCACCTTGGCATCTTTTATTGGGAATTTAGCTTCTTCATACTTTAATAAATCCAACATTTCTTTATCGATCAGTTTCTGAGCTACTATTCCTCCCCCTCCTCCCCCTCCTTCTTCTTCTACACTTTCCTTCATTGCAACTGGGGGTCTGGGCAAACCTCTCTGTAGCACCTGGGATCTCTTCTTTCTTTCTTCTTCTTCTCTAGCTGCTCTTATTTCATCAACTCTTCTCTTTGTATCAGCTGCATCTTCTTCAAATAGCCCTTCAGGTATTCCTCCCATACCCTCTATATCCATGGCTTCTCCTCTGTCTTCCCCATCCATCTCAGGAACTACTATTTGGTATTCATTCTGAGGAGCCGGGAGTTGGGACAGCCCTGCTTTCAGATCGTTTCGCATCATCATCATACCTGATGACTTGGCAGCACTAGTACTAGTTGTTGCATCGGGGTCGTTTAGTTGATAGGCGTCCCTCAGGGGGGTTGGGAGAGGGTATTGTTTTTGCTGAAGCTGCTGTTGAAGAGATGGGGTAGCTCCTACACCAGCTGCAGCACCACTTCTTGGTGTAGGGAGATGGATCCTCTGTGAAGTAGAAGGCACAACACCTTCAAAATCAGATCCTGCCAAGTCGGGATTATCCCCACCCAGCAATGGAGTTTGGCCTTCTCTCAGCCTGACTAAATTGGCCGCCTCTTGCATGATTCTATTATTTTGTGATTGGCCTGCTATTGCTAGTGGTGCAGTGGCAGCCGCTGCTGCTGAGGTGGATGGCGTTGCCATTGGGGTGGCAAAGCGGGAAGGGGTGGGGTAGTCGCCCAAGAGGCCTTTGGTGGCTGCGTTTCCTGTGGCTCCTGCCATGGCAGCTAATGCTGCTGAATTACCACCTCTGCTACTACTAGCTCCAGCTGTTCTAGCGATGGCTTCCAACTCTGCTTCACTAATTTGAGGTGCAGGAAGCATCATTTTACCCCCTCTTCTAGCAGGAGCTGCAGCCTCGGTTGCGGCAGCTGCTCGGGCTAGAGCGGCAGGAGCGTTGGCACGTTCTGCAATCTTCGCCTTTTGGATATCTTGTTTGACTAAAATCTCTTCTAATGTGCCTTTCTTCTTCTTCCCTTCGACCTCATCCAGACCTACTGGTTTAAATTCTTTTTGAATGTTTCTCGTTTGTTCAATCTCTTCTACGGTGTCGTAGAACCCCGGAGCAGGTCGACGTTCCAATGGCACTTCTGACCCATAATCAATCATGCCACTTCTTTTATTCTTCTCTCTAAGCATAATACCAGCTGCCTTGAGTTCTCTCTTCTTTTGTAGTGTAGCTAGCCTCTTTGCTTCTTCCATATACTTCTCACGAACTTTTCTCTTTGCTTTTTTGCCCTTGGTGTTCGCAAGACGGGCTCTGGCTTCACTCAACATTTCTTGTTCTTCTTCATCCATATCTACTGCATCTGGTTTAGCTGGTTTTGTCTCTGGATGGGGGTCTATTTCACCTGGTCGCAGTCTACGTGGGTCGTCTCTTGAGTCGTAAGCCTCCCTGCCTGCGGCCATGTCGAGGAGCTTTTCATAGCGCTCCAGGCATTGAGCGGGCGTCCTGCCGACAATGGGAGCAATGGTGCGCCATTGCGTAGGCATAAGCTTGGCTAGATGGAGTAGTTTTTCGTCTTCTTCTCTAGTCCATTCTGTTTTCTTGATGGCAGGATCGAGCCACTCATACCAACGGGCTTTGCATTGCTTGGCTGATTTGCGAGTGAGGAGCGATGAAATCCGTCCCCATTGGTTGAGACCATACTTCATGACCGCTGCCTTGAGGATTTCATCCTCGGTGTTCTTCCACACACCGCCTTTTAATTGGACTGTAATTGGGAAGGAAAGGAGGAAAGGGTGTGTTTAGATTTTCTGAATTTGTTTCAAGTGTTTTAAGCCGATAATGTGTGACATATCATGATTTTACTTACTTCTCATTGTGTATGTATTCTATATATCCAATGCATGCAGAGAATGGTATGAAACAAACTCTTTATATTCGAAATCAGCTTCAAATCCTTTAATCTTACACAATATGAGGTGGAGGGTACAGTCAGTCACTTGAAAAAGTTCTGGTATTGTGTTTTATGCAACCAATTAAGTTGTGAAGGGATGAAATGCACGTTTGGGATCGGTACCCCTCACACTTTGAATCTCTCCAGAGAGAACCTCCAGCCACTATGGACTCTGCGTCCGTCGG
>Ga0114919_10000801_pt1 | contig 25012 bp, 23 predicted proteins | sample BlataG_FD_88682 | JGI IMG/M metagenome (GOLD analysis project Ga0114919, IMG submission 88682) | Deep subsurface microbial communities from Black Sea to uncover new lineages of life (NeLLi) - Black_00105 metaG | ecosystem: Environmental > Aquatic > Marine > Oceanic > Sediment | place: Atlantic... | reverse complement strand
TTTTTTTTTTTTTTTTTTTTTTTCCTTTTTTTTTTTTTTTTTTTTTTTTTTTTTTTTTTTTTTTTTTTTTTTTTTTTTTTTTTTTTTTATTTGATTTTTCTGTAACTTCAAAATTTTCTAACGAAATTTTAGGATTAAAATCAAGAATCATTAGCATATACAAAAACATAACAATTATTGAAAACGAAATTGGAAAGACTTGAAAAATGCCATTTGTCATAATCATGATAATAAACAAAAATCCTAAAAATTTTTTAATTTCTGGATTGCGAACATCTTTATCATATAAATTAAAAATGAAATAAAAAATAATCAACGAAATTATAAGTAAAAAAGCTATATTATTAATCGTATTTTTAAACATTTGCTATAATATACATATAAAATAATTAACTATAAATATTTTAAATATATATTTATAATAATTTTCTTAATAATCTGGATTAATCGGATAAAATGCAGTTCCAATTTGTTTTGTTTTTAAAGGATCATATATAGAACATGTATTTACTGGTGGTCCATTATTAAAACCTTCAGATAGATTATTTAATATACTCAAATCGTTATTACAGAAAACGAATAAAATTGCTAATAAAATTCCTATTGTTGTATTGTGGCTAGTGGCATAAATAATGATACATAAGAAAATAAATTTAAACAAAGGCTCAAACATTGCATTGTAAATAAAATCAGGATAAGGTTTTTCCATATTTGTACTGTAAAAGGAAATAATAAAAACTAATATTATTATAATAATATTATCAATCATTGATTTATTCATTTTTTTATTATATATATAAAAATATATTTTATTTATAACAAAAATTTGGTTTTTACTCTAAATTCTTTCTAAAATTGTTTTGAATTTTTCCTTACCCACTAATATATCTTTTAATTCTTTACATGGAATATCAATATTTTTATTGTCTATTTTATATCCAGATTTTATTGTATCCCAAGATTTTAATGGTTTAGTATATCTATCTGAACATAAATTAATTAATTTTTCTTTAATCATTTCACAAGTTTCGTCTTCCCAATTTGTCTTCATACAATGGTTTTTCATTTTTTCAAATTCACTCAAACTTATTGAATTTGGATCCTGATATTCAGATTCAGATAACATAGTCTCAATTCCATAGTCTAAAAAAAACTCTCTTAAGTATTTTTTTATATATATTATGTTTGAAAAAATACTAAAACTTACAGCTAATAAAATACATGATGATAAATCTAAAGTATAAACATAAATAATTACTAAAATAGAAATAAATTTAATGTAAGGTAAGTAATTCATTAAATTTTCAGAAATACAATAATGAATATCAGAATAAATTGCGAAATTTAAAAAAAGAAATCCAATCATATATTTATACATATACTCTGTTTGTTCAGAAGGTTTGAATAACATAACTTATATTAATTATAATAGATAATTTTATCATATTTAAAAATTATACTTTTGCAAAAATTTTAGTATCATTATCTTTCGAAATATTTTCCAATAATTTTGCGACTTTTCTTCTTATATCATTTTTCTTTTTCTTTTTCTTTTTATTTTTATTATGTTTTTTATTATGTTTCTTATTTTTATTCGCAAAATTTTCCATAATAAACTCACTTTCTTTTAAATTACCAAACTTTTCTTTTAATTTAAAATCTTCTGCACTTAATGAACTTGTCATAGATAAAAAAGTAATCATAAATAATATACTGATTATTGGACTGTAATTAAATATAAAAATAATAACAAATAAATAAAAAATCCTTAATATAGGATTCTTAAAATATTTTTTTTCAATTTCTGTCAAATTCACCTGAATAAATGATATATAAATTGCTAATAAAAAACATATTACTGATACAAAATATTTATTTTTAAATAAATTATAGATTTTTGAATTAATATTTTTTAATTGATCAAAATTCTCCATATAATTATCTAAAAGAAATATTTTTTAAAAATATTAAAATCAAAATAAAAGAAAAATTATAAAAACATTTAAACAATTAATACTCTATCATCTAATGAATCACCTCTGTCAATATTTTAAAGAGAATATTCATAAAAATCTTAAACTTTATATGTACATATTATCATTACTCTTCTTTACTTCTATAGATTATATACTTTATGTCAAATGGGTAGATACTATGAAAAATTATAATTGGTATGCTGGGTCTCTCATATTTCCTTTATTTGGTTGCCTCTTCTTTTGGATTCCTACTTGGTTCCTAATGTTTTATAAAAAAAAAAAATTTAAAAAAGAAAACGAAATCAGAACAATGAATATTATTAAAATAGGTGTTTTTGATTCTCTAAATAGCATTATAGGTACATTAGCAACTCCATATTTAAGTATTATTGTTATGACCATTACTGATAAATTAACTTTACCTCTTATGATGTTAGCATCATTTATAATCCTTAAAAGAAGATATCTAAATACTCACTATTTGGGCGTGTTTTTAACAATTTATGGTATATTAGAAGCTTTTGTTCCCGATTTTCAAAATAATCAAGATAATAAATTTATATGGATAATGTTATATGCCTTAAGTTTATTTCCAGGAATCGCATCATATATAGCAAAAGAAATATTTTTAAAAAATGATGAAAACTATAGTATTATATGGCTAAATGCATGGATCTCTTTATGGCAATTTTTATTTGGGTTATTAACGTTTCCAATATTATTTATTCCCTTACCCGAACCTGCTGGAAATCATATAAAATTTAATCAACTTGGTTCATATTTTGTAAACGCAACCAAATGCCAATTTGCTGGAATAAATTCAAATGATGATGATGATTGTAATATTTCATTATTATATCTTTTTATTTATCAAATTATAAATACAATTATTAATATACTAATGTTTTTAATAATAAGAGAAGGTAGTTCAGTTAATTTTATTATTGTAAACGCATTAAAATCCCCAATTACAGCATGGATAGGATCTTATGATAAAATTGTTGGATCTCATGCTCAAAAAATTACAGCAGCAGATTTTTTTTCATTTATTATCATATTTCTAGGATCTATTATCTATAATGACAAACCAGAAATAAATGGTTTCGCACCTATAATAGAAGAAGAAACAAATCAAAATTTTCCCATAGATTCAAATGAAGATTCTGATCTTTCAGTAAGTCTGTATAACGACTTCAGAGATTCTCAAGTTGTGTATAGATCTATTCATTCAGATAAATCTGAAAATTAATTAAATTTTTTACCTAATATTTTTTTTTTGTAAAGATTAGATTTAGGATAGATCCATTGCGTACATACAACTTTAGCACCAGTGTTTCCTAATTTACCATGACAACCATCATTTCCTGGAGGTCCAGGTGGTCCAGGTGGTCCTGGAGGTCCAATAATTGGTGGTGGAGGTATCGGTGGTGGAAATTCATAAGGTACAGGCGTAGGTGTATATTTATAATTTTGATAAGATTCATTATCTAAATTTTTGAAATAAAAAAAATATAAAATAAAAATCATTAAAATTAAAAGAAATAAATAATTTTGATACATCTATATTATTTAATTATATACAAGAAAAAAAATTTATTTTATGAATCGTAAACTATTTCAACAATCATAAATCACTAAATCTATTTAAAGTAATTCTTCAAATATATTATTGGGATACAGATCATTTCTTAATTCATTCTCGCGCGCATAGCTAAATGGATCATCCTTTTCTTTAGATGATTTTGATTCATCTGATTTCTTCTGAACTGGATATAATTCCCAATTACACGAATTACATGGTTCTATTTGCTCAAGTAATGGATTTGTTGGTGAATGACATCCTTTTGGAGTATTTAAAACATATCTTGTTCTTCTTCTCATATTAGAATATTTATTTTTTTGTTTTTTACACATATCATTATTATAATTATTGCTACATTTATCCCAATTATTTTCACACTTACTCCAAGGTGACCATTTAGATAGATCACACAGTTTCCCTGGTATTATTTCTTCATCATTTTTTGGTACTAATGACTGAAAACCATGTATTGGTTTGGTTTTTCCATATGTATCCTGATAATATTTCTTTCCTCTTTGCTCTCCAGGTCTAAAGAGCAATTTATTTTGATAATCTTTATCAGTAATTACAATTTCATCTTGTTTGTAAATAAACATATTTGGATCAAGTGTCTTACCACAGGTTTCTTGATCATCATAATCAAAACATGTATCATCATATATAAATGTCTCCTCTTGATTTATTTCTTCTGGTATACATTCATATAGATTATTTTCATCTTCAGCCTGAACAACATTATCTAACGGTTTATAATATTTAATAGGCGGATCTGTAACTTTGAAATAGCTATAACTATCATATTCAAAATTCCCATCTTTATCTTTTTTTATATTTGGAGGATTATAAATTTGGAGTTTACCTGAAGCATAAAAATTTTCTGTAATAGGTTTATTTTTTCTAATTATATATAAAGAAATAGATAAAATTAAAATAAAAAAAAGTAAGAACCATAAATTTTTATTCATTGTTATTTAATTATAAAAAATTATTATACAAATAAATAAAAATTAAAAAAATTTTATATATATATAATAATAAAATAGTTATTTTTCATGTATTGTTCTATTCAGGAAGCATGGGGTTCAAATTTTGGAAATGATAATCAATCAAGAGGAAACTATCAAATTGAGAATTTTGAAAATCCAAATTATCCAAAACCAAAACGAAAAAAAAAAAGATCTATCAATTATCAAAATAGTGAAGAAATTACAATCCCATTTACTAAGAGAGAATTAAGAGATCTTCAAAAACAAAGAGAAGATAGAATCAGAAGACTTAATAAAACTAAAATATCTCAAAGAAATAATACGAAATATTTATATAATAATTTTAATGAAATTCCAGATGATAATCCTAATGATATATCAATGAAAAAAAATTATAATTTTAGTAGAGGAATGAATAGATTACCACAACATAATGGACCAACAAATAGACAACCTATAAATTATATTGAAATCGAAAATGATATTCCTGGTCCTGTTCAAAATAATAATATGCAAGAAGATTTATCCACTATTAATTTTGATTTAGATCAACAACAAAATATGTACCAAAATCAAATAAATAATAATATTGCACAAGAAAATAATTATGAACGAAATAATGAATTTAGAGTTAATAATAATGTAAATAATGAAATAATTAATAATCAATTACCCAAAAATTATTCACAAGAAATGTATGATTCAGAAAATAATGAAATAAATGAACAATCCTATAATAACTCTGTTAATTTAGAAAAATATGAAAATATGGTATCAAATACAGATGATAGAAAAGAAAATCAATATCAAGATGATAATGATTCAAATCATAATTTATCCTTTTTAATTGATAAAATTGGAATTCTAATAGATAAAATGGATCATCAAGGCGAAAGTAATAATTTATCAGATATATTTTTATTTATATTAACTGGTATTTTCATTATCTTTGTCTTAGATTCTGTATTCAGAATAGGAAAATTTGTAAATCAGAAAGTATAATTATTAATAAAAAAAAAAAATAATAAATATATCAGTTTATCTTAATTTATAAACCATATTATTGGTCTTAATTTTTAATATAGATAAAACAGTCTCATAATTATTCAATTCCAACAATCTTAATTGTTGTTCTAAAAATCTAAAGATCAAATTATCATTAGAATAGATTTTAAAAGCTTGTTTTTTTTTAAAAAGAACAATTTCTTTTAATCTAATTGCAGTTCTATTATTTTTTTTAAGATCTTTTACAAGAGAATGAAAATGAACCCAAAACTCTTTAATTTTAAAATTTTTAATTGAACTTTTCCTAGCTTTTTCGTATTTGTTATAATTCTTCGGCATAATATTTGATTATTATGAATTTTTTTTTAAAGAAATAATTCAATTTTTTTTTTTTTAAAAAATAATTAAATAAATTTTTTATATTTATAGTTTTATTTATGGGAATAAATCTATCAAAATATTATTCTAAATTTAAATGTAATTTCTGTCACAAAACATTTTCATTGACAGAAAATAGTCCATATTATTTTCAAATACATGGATTGGGCAAACATGACCAAAAAAAAATGTGTCAAAATTGTTTAATCACTAAAGTTAATAAATTATAAATTTTATAAATTTTATTATAAAATTGCTGAGAAATTTTCCGGTAAAGGTTCAATCTTTGTACTGAAAAAGTTCTCAATTTCTTTCATTTTTGAAATCTCAAATTTACTACAAAAATTAATTGCTACACCTTTTCTGCCAAATCTCCCACTTCTTCCTATTCTATGCAAATAATTTTCAGTGTTATTTGGAATATCATAATTTATAACCAACGAAACTTGTTGTACATCAATTCCTCTAGCAAGCAAATCAGTTGATATTAATATTCTCGTTGATCCAGATCTAAATAAATTCATTATTTCATTTCGTTCTGATGTACTTAAGTCTCCATGAATTGATGAAACAGTAAAATCTCTATCTCTTAAATTTTTAGATAACCAATCTAATTGTGATTTTGTATTACAATAAATTATACATTGTGAAATAGATACTACTTCATACAAATCACATAATGTTTCAAATTTCCAATTTTTCTCTCTACAATCTATAAAAAATTGTTTGATTCCCTCCAATGTTAATTCTTCATTTTTAACCAATATTTTTTTCGGATCTCTCATAAAACATTTCGTCAGTTCCAACATTTCTTTAGGCATCGTTGCCGAAATTAAAACAACCTGGATATCATTTGGCATATATTGAAAGAGTTCATAAATCTGCTCTTTAAATCCCTTAGATAACATCTCGTCAGCTTCATCAATTACTAATATTTTTATATGTCTAGAATCAATTCCCTTCCTCTTTAATAAATCAATAAATCTCCCAGGTGTTGCTACAACACAATGTACTGGATTTTTTCTTGATAATAATGTTTCCATATTCAATTTAACCGAATCTCCACCAACACAACTAGTTATATTTAATTTTGTAAATTCACCTAGTTCTTTTATAACATTGTATGTTTGATTTGCTAACTCTCTTGTTGGGGCTAAAATTGCTCCTTGAATATAATTCATGTCTTCGTTTAATCTTTGTAATGTTCCAATCGAAAATGTTGCTGTCTTTCCCGTTCCAGATTGCGATTGTGCAATAATATCTCCCCCACCAATTATTGGAACTATTGCTCTTTGTTGAATCTTACTTGGTCGTTCAAAACCATAAGAATAAATACCTCTCAAAATATTATCATCTAAATTCATATCCTCAAAATCCTCAAAAACCTCTAAACTATTCTCCATAGTTCCACCTTCACTTATTTTATTCCTATCCAAATTTGACATATTTATTATTTAATAAAATTATCTTTATATTTAAATTTCAAATTTTTTATATATTTATTTATTTTCTAAATTACAATATTTATTTATATTCGCTCTTACTGTTTCGTTAAATAATTCTTCATTATTTAACAATTGATCTGCTGCTTCTGAATTTAAAGGATCATTCGGATTTGGATTTTGTAACAATAAAGGCAAATATTTGGTAACAATACATTCCAAATTAAATATTGGTGACCATTCTTGATTAAGTACATCCAAACATATTGTTCCCGAATTAAAACACACATTTGGATGCCATATTTTTGTTACAAAACCAATAGATGGTGATTTATATGGATATTGTTTAGGTAACTCAACTCTCAATTTCCAAATTCCCCCAATCCATGGTTCCTCATTCAAACCACTTAAATGAACATGAAATATATTTAAATTTTCACCTTCAAAATCTAATGAATGTGTTTTGGATAATGCTTTTAAATCAGCGATTCTTCGTTTTGCCATTACAATATATTATGTAACAATATTTTAAGTACTCTTTTTTTCATTATTATTACATTTTTTTTAGTTTTTTTATTTTTTCTAACCTAGTTTCACGATTTTTAATTATATTCTCTTTTCTTTGCGATTTCCTTTCATTCTCTTTTTTAATTCTATTCTCATCACATAATCTTTTGTTTTTAGATTTTTTAATATTTATATCAATTATCAAAATCAATACAAAAAGAAATATTAATATATATATTAAATATGAAAAATATATCATTTATTAAATTATATCTATTTCAATATTATAACTTTAAGTAATTATCATTAAATTATCAAAAATGATTTCTCCAAATCTTTTCCAAACATAAAACCAAAATTATAAAAATGTACATATTGTATTGAAATTTCTTTGAATTTTTTTTTTTTTTTTTCCTTTTTAGAAACCATGAAATCATTAGTTATAATATTTATATTTTGATTCAATATATATTTTAAGAATGATCTCTGATAATTAGATTTTTTTCCAATTAAAAATACTATTTTTCTTAAATCCGAATTTTCATTATCTGTAAATGCGAAATTATTTTTCATCATACATCCAAACAATTCTATATTATTCCCTAAATTAGTGTAAAAGCAAAAATCCTTATTATCTAAATAATACAAAAATTCATTATAACTCAATAATGTATAAAAATCAAAGTCATCTAAAAACTTTAAATAAAAATCATAATATTTTTTTTTTTTATCATCTGTCAACTCATTCACATCTATTTGAATATAATTTTCCTTTACATCCATTTCTGATCTTTCCGATTTGTTTATGCCAGAATTTGAACTTTCACATATTGCATTTACACTATCATCTTTTCTACTTTCAGAATAAATTAAATATTCACTATATTTTAAAATATAACGAAATGGTAATGGAAAATATTCCTTTTGAAATAAAAATGTTTTTATTCCATAATTACCATTATCAACTATATAAGATATTATACTCTGAGCTAAACTCATTTTACGATATTTCTTATCAATACACAAATAATCAACATAAAACATTTTCATTTTTCTTTGATCATACATAATTGTCAAAACTTTTGAATGTAAATATGCAATAAGATTTTCACCATCTCTGATTCCTAAATTTAAATTAATTCTATTATCCAATCGATATTCTTCATGTGGAAAATTTAATGACCATGCCAAATATTCATTCGAAAAAGTAAATTTATAATCATCAGATATATTATAACAATTATTCAAAAGATCTTTAATCTGTTTTAAATTATTTTTTTCTATCTTCATTGCCTCTACTTTATAATTTGGATGATCAAATTTTTCTGGCATCTTACCAGTAATTATATCATCATTTAAATTAAATCTTAAGAAATGTTGAACAGGCTGTTTACTCCAATATTTATGATTTATTTTAACATATAAATAAACTGCCATATAAAATAATATTAACATCAATAAAAAAATAAGAAAAAATTTCTTCATTATCTAACACAAAATAAATTTAATCTTATTTCTTAAACGCTTTATAATCAATTTAAACATATAATGTAGAATTTGATGTTTCTTTTTTACATTCTTTATATAAAATTTTTAAAAGTTCCTCTTTGTTATTTAATTTCCTATTTTTAAAGAAGAAACTTTGTAGTACACCTGTAGTTAATCTCATATTTTTAATAGTTCTAAGCTCCTTAGTTTCTAATTTAATAGTTTTAAAATAATATGAAAACATCTCTTTAATTTGAATTTCTGAAGCAACATCAAATTCTATATCAATATCAATCCTTCCCTTACGTTTTAAAGCATCATCAAGTTTATCAATATAATTCGTCGTGATAAACGTAATCATCTTATGTTTTCTTCCAACACCATCCAAAATATTTAAAATACAACTTAAAGAAACATTTGAACATGAATCTATATTTTTTTTTCTTTCAATAAATAATGTATCTATATCTTCTAACAACAAAATACAATCCTCATGCAGATTACTTATTGCTTTCAATAATGATGAATCATCCAATTTGGGATCAAAACTTATAATTGATATATCCAAATCAAATTTAGATGCGATTGAAAAGATTAAACTAGTTTTCCCTGTTCCTGGCGGACCATGCAATAAGTAATTTCTTTTGTATGGTTGACCAAAACGAATATAATCATCTTCAGAATCCAGAAAATCTTGAATATCATCAATAATATTATTCTTAACAGAATCTAAGAAAATTGTATCCATCGATCGTTTCGGTAATTTTGAAAGCACTGTCCAGCTTGAATTTTTTAATGTTCTACAAACAACCTTTTCATTACCTGTAGGTTCGCAGAAATTTCTTGATTTCAAGATAAAATCACTTATATGCTTAACTGATTCATTTGAATAAATTTTTATTAATTCTAAAAATCGAACATTGTATGCAGTACCAACGGCATTTTGTTTTTCTTCTATATATATAAACTTTAATTGATTATTTTGAAAATTTATATAAGATGTACCATAAGGTATTTTTATATTTAAAAAATATTTACCATCATTATATTTGTATTCCTCTTCATTATCATATTTTAGAATCTCATCCATCAAAAATGAATTATCATTTGATAAATGACCAGCATATCGCAAAATATAATTGAAAATATATGTATTATTTAGTATTTCAATATTAAATTTCCATAATTTTGGATCATCGACATCAGATATTTCTTTTTTATCACCCATTAAATTTGTTTTCTTATGAAAAATATTTAATTATCAAATTTTTTTATAAAATATTTTAAAAATTTTATTAAATTATAATGTAATGATAATCGTTCATTTTTATATCCAATTAAGGATATGGAGATAGCTAGTATTACTATTATATTTCTCAATAAAATAGAAATATTAAAAAAATTGTAATATTCACCACCTAGCTTGTAAGTTATTAAATTTAATGGACAACTATAAAAAATATACCATGAACTTAACATTAAAATCCAAAAAATTACATAAAATAATAAATATTTAGATGGTAAAAATATACCAAATATAAAAAACAAAATTATACATAAGTGAAACAAATGAATCATCGTAATTAAAAAAAAAATCCCATAATCATTTTTTTTCTTTTTAGGATAAATAGTTTCCATCCATTTTTTAAAATAATTATAAATATATATATCAAATGCAATAATTTCCATACAATACTATATTCTCTATATATTTTTAATTTTTTTTATGAGTTTGAAATAATTATTAATTAATAAATACAATATTAACAAATGTTTAATATCAATAATTATGTTGATAAAATCTTTATCATATCACTCTACAAATCCACCGAAAGACAAAAAGAAATAAAAAAAAATTTAAAAAAAATTAATATTAATGAAAATAATTATCATTTATGGTTAAGTAATAAACATGACAAGGGAAGTGTTTATGGTAGTTATTTATCTCATATAAATGTCATGAAATATTCATTAAAAAAAAAATGGAATCGAATATTAATTTTGGAAGATGATGCTTATTTTGATTTAGATAAAATAACATTACAAAAAAGTAATGATCTAAAAAATTTTTTTAAAAAAAATAAGAAATGGGGTATATTTTATTTTGGAGGAATGCCTATTTATAAATATTATAATATTAATCGCAGTGTACAAAAAGGAGAATGGATATTGATTCATAGTTATATCATCAATAAAAAAGCCATGAAATATATTGTTAATCACAAAGAAATATTACCTCATAAATTTTCATTTGCTGATTATTTTTTTAACTTATTATATAAAATAAATAAATATGGCTTTAGTGAAAGTATCTGTTTTCAAACAGACTCTCCAGGAGATAATACTTGGCCTATTTATTTAAATTTCTATAAAAATATTTGTTATTATTTTAATTTCTATATTTTTAAAAAAACCACAATTTATGTCATGATTGTTTTATTAGAAATTTTTTTTACTTTACTATCAAAACGTATATTAAAATTTATTAATAAATATAAAACTAATTATAATATTTTTAGATATCATTTTTATAATAAATATGGTAAAAAAATACCATATTTCATTTATCACTATTTTCTTCCTCTATAACTCAATTCTATAAATAGTAAAATATTCTAGCTAACATAAATCGTTTAAATAATATATTTCTATTTTAAATTATTGAAAATAAAATAAAGAATTAAATAGTTTTTTTTATAAAGCATAAAATATTGATATATAATAATGGGAACATTTATTATAGGAGATTATAAAATTGATAAAGATATAATTGGCGAGGGCACCTTCTCAAGTGTATATAAAGGGAAAAATCTAACTAATCAAATAAATGTAGCCGTTAAAAAAATTAATAGAAAAGGTTTAAAAAAAATGCGGAGTTATATAGATCGAGAAATAAAAATTATGAAAAAATTAAATCACAAAAATATTCTTAAACTTTATGATGTAATTTACGAAGATTATCAAGGAGAAGAAAATATTTACATCATTTTAGAATATTGTTCTAGAGGCGATTTGTCTAAATTTTTAAATGGTAAACCTTTAAGAGAAAAATTTGCAAAAAAATATTTAAAACAACTATCAGAAGGTATCAAATATTTACTAGAAAATAATATTTCACATAGAGATCTAAAACCACAAAATATATTAATTTATGATGATCTATCTCTAAAAATTACAGATTTTGGATTCGCTAAAACCATTAATTCCGAATGTATGTCCCAAACCGTATGCGGAAGTCCACTTTATATGGCGCCCGAAATTCTGAATTATAAAAAATATACTGATAAAGCTGATTTATGGTCTGTTGGAGTCATCCTTTACGAAATGCTAACTGGGAAAACACCATATAAAGCAAATAATATTTATGATTTGGTCAGAATGATGAAATATGAAGAAGTAATTATCCCAAATTATATTAATCTTTCCTCAGAATGCAAACATATTCTATTTTCCTTATTACAAAAAGACCCAAAAAAAAGATTGACATGGGAAAAATTTTATCATCATCCATGGTTTACAGATCATGAAAAAATAGATAATCTTTATAATGAAATTTTTAATGAAAAATTAGAAAAAAAGTATGTAGAAAAAATTTCGATTGATCATACTATTATTATTGAAGATGGCGATCATGATAAATTAGATTCAATTTTTATTGAAAATAAAGATGAATTTGTAAAAAATAGTATAATTTCGGATAGCTTATCTTCAAATGACGAAATGCTATTCAATTTTGATGAAGATTTGAACAGAAAAATTAGATCTCCATCAAATTTACAAAATAATGATTTCGAAAATAATAATAAAAATATAGCTAATCAAGATCCAAAAAATCCAAATCAAAAAAATGATGATGATTATATTCTAGTCGAAGATAAACTCAATCAAACTGTTAATTACGAAAATAATGATACATTATTAAATAGTGCTTTGACAAATATTAGTACCTCTTTTGATCGTTTGAAATCATCAATTTTATTTTTTGCACAAAGTCTTTAATTTAATCATTACTAATATGATATTTAATTTAAAATATACATTAACATTAATAATTATATTTATTTATAAATTTAATGTCTTTAATTTTTGATTTTTCGATAATAAAAGGAAAAAATAAACCATCCCTACTAGTATATTCATCATAGAAAATTGAAGATATAGGCTTTATTTCTTGATCATCAATGATTCTTGCCCAATAGGTATATGGAAAATTCTCATAATATCTATAATTTTTTGGTATAATCTTATGTATAAATTTTTTTATCTTTAATGGCATATTTTTAATTTTAATTGTATATAATAATATATAATTCAAAAATGTATGAATATCATAATAATGATTTTTATTTAATTTAATTCCAAAATTTTCCATATTATTAACTTTGTAATTATAAACTTCACCATCAATACACGATAAATCAAAATCCCATAATTTAATTTGTATACCTATATTTGGTATTTTAAAATAAATATTGTTATAATTATATAAATAATATCCTTGAGTTTGTTGTGTTTTTGAGACTAAAATATTATTAGGTTTTAGATCATTATGTCTAAAATTTGGATATTTTATATAGATTATTAGAAATGTAAAAAGAATCTGAAAAAAAATAATCGTTAATTTGAGAGTGGCAGTTTCTGGGGACCATTTTTTTAAATTTTTTTTTATGTAATTTTCTAAATCTCCTTCTGAAGCCCACTCTGTGATTAAAACATTTGCTAAATTAAAATCTTCATAATTTTTAACATTTTGTAATAATATTTTTTTTGGAGGTTTATCCGGATACAAATTTAGTAATTCGGATATTTTACATGTAAAAGTCATAATAGGTAAAATTATATGGGGTGTCTTATTTTCTAACACAAAAGAACTAAACATAAATAATAGTTTTGATTCTACATTTTCTGGCCTTTTCCTATCTTCTTGTATACAATCCAATTTTAAATTTTTTTCAATTTGAGGATATGATAAATTATTTTTTTCTTTTTTTCTAAAACTATTTAATTTTTTATCAATACACTCTTTCGAATACCATCCATATTTTCGCACAAATGGTAATAATTTTATTCCAATTTTTTCCTCATTACAATCTTCACTAAAGCATAATTTAAATGGATAACCCGTATTTCCTTTTTCATCACTTAGAAATTTAATATTTCCATTTAATAATTTCATTACATATAATACATTGAATGGATAACTTTTTAAAACTTTCTTACCTGTAGAAGGAAATTTGCTTAATTGATAAGGATAATCTATTTTTAAATTAGTAATTAATATTTCACCTCCTAATATTGCATCAATAAATTTTTTTCTATTTTTTATGTCATTGAAACCATAATCTAATTTTTGTATTAAATGACTACTTGTTTTCAATTTTTGTTTTAATTGGTTCATAGTCATATATTTCTTATTGACAATTTCTTGTTTTAAGTTAATTTCTGAACATAATTTATCCATATTTTTTCTTTTTAATTCAAATTTTGTAACATTTGGAAAACATTTTTTATATATAGATTCCAACGATTTCCTATCATAATTATTTTTAGATCTATTTTTTGATCCACACTTTTTCGTTTTTTCTAATTTACATTTTAAATTGTGAATCGTTTTTTTTTTTTTTGTTTTTTTCATTATGACACTAAAATATATACTATTAATTTAGATTATTTAATAATTAATTTATAAATATTATATTTTTTTTTTTTATTATATTTATATATAATATAATAAAATGAAATTTCAAATCGACAAACAAATGAAATGTTATTATTGCATAATCATCTACATTTGCCTATTTATTGCATTAGTTGCTTATGATTTAATACCAACAAAATTTATTGACATTTTTAATACAACTATTGGCAAAATTATTTCATTAGCCATAATAATATATATAGGTACGTTTAATTTACCTATGGCTCTAATAACTGCATTTATATTCTTACTTCTTGTAGTAAAGTCCAGTTCAAATCAAGAAAAAGAAGCATTCGAAAACTCAAATGGTGATTTTTATCTTTCCGATTGGGAAAGAGGCAAATTCAATCCACAAATGGATGGTCAAGGAATGAAAAACGACAACAACAAAAAATATGAATCAAATGAATTTAACTCAATGGATGATTTTGGACCAATGTTTTCAGATGATAAAAAAGATGATACTCGCGGAACACAATGGTGCGTCCCCGCTTCAACTTTTCCATCCAAACAATGTGAACCTCCCTTTCAAACTTCCGCAAATGATAGGAATTGGTGCGCTATAAATAAAGGAGGCGAAGGATCTGGCGAAGTTCTCTGTATACAAAAATGTCCTCCTAAAACATGCATGCCACGTTTAGATGATGGTAAAGGCGGTTCATCTGGATGCCCTATGCCCGGTATGCAAGTCTCCTATGATAATCCTAATTATTGCTGCTGGCCAGATAAAGACGAAAATGGAAATTCAAGCGGACAATGCTCTTGTGATCCATGTGCTGACCATCCCGAATGTCCTAAACAAACAACTTGTGAAGGAATTTGTCCCGAAGTCGAAGAAGAAGAAATCGATTGCGAAATCATCCAAATCTGTGCCCCCAAACGACCACCTCCCAAAGAAGAAGAAGAAACTGTCGAAGAAGAATGTGTCTGTGTTCCATGTGCACCATGCGAAGTTCCTAAACGTGACTACAAAGGCGAATTACCCAAAAATAGAAGACATAGTAGAATCGCAGCAGATAATGTTGATCCCACCGATCCATTCATTAAAACTACTAATAGAGCTATGTTCAGAAGACAAAACCCAAGCAAATTGGCATACGATCCTAAATATGATGTATTCTTCAGTGATTAATTTTTTAAAAATGTAACATAATTATATAATTTTTGAATATTCTTAAATTCAATACTCAAATCCTCCGAAATATTATATAAATCTTCAATAATTCTAAAACCACTATCTATCATACTTTTTTTCAACTTCTTTCCCGACATCTTCAATTCTTTATGCCATTTACTGTGCACCCAATGAAATTTTAAATAATTATGATTCTTACAAGATTGAATATTAGGAATTTTAACATTTTCATCTAATTTATCACCATCCATATAATTAATAATTACTTTTCCATCATTTTCACATCTATTATATAACTCACCTGCAATGTAATTATACGAATTTTTTTCTAAACAATATTGGAAACTAAAATTTAATATTATCAAATCAAAGCGTTTTTCGTAAAAATTATTATAATTTTGACACAATAATCTTCGATCCTGACTCTCCAAATTCCACTTATTTCCAATATCAAAATATAATATTTGTCTTTTCATTTTGTTTAAATCATTTTTCATTACACTATTCAAACAATCTATATCTATATCTAATCCTAACCAAAAATTATATTCTATTTCACTCAAATATTTTGCATATCCACACCCAATATCCAAAATACTATTTCCTATATTTTTTTTAATCATCTTTAGAAATTCACTACGCTGATAGTTCAAAAATTTATGACAATTTGAATCCGACATTTTTTTTTTTTCTTCATAATACATTTTCTTATTCATTTTTTCATCAAAAATATTCCACGATAATTCTTGCTGTATTTTTATCAATTTAACTAAATCATAGTTATTTGCTATTTTTTTATCAGTTCTAAACTCCTTCGGTATCCATGTCCCATTTTTATTATCATAATAACATCGCCAAACTCCAATCTTATATATTTCATTTTTCAATATTTCTATATTATCAATAATAACCCCTTCATTGGTTTTCCAATTCAATTTATCATATTTTAAATCTATTGTTAAGAAATTTAAAGGTTTTATTTTTACAATTAAATTATTATTTTTATCATAAATTATACATCCATCACAAGGAAATATACTCATCTTCCACAAAGAACTATTCTTTTTCAGTAAAGAAAATAAATTGGTATTTTTATTTATTCTCCAAACTTTTTTAGGATACCATAAAGGACCTTCATATTTCTTTACATCTCGCTCAAATTCCAAAAAACATTTAATATTTTCTTCTTCTTCATAAACATTTTTTTGATTAAACTCCTCTCTTATTGGACATCTATTGGTATATGTATGTAAACTTCTTAACCATTCCATTTTAATATATTGATCAACCTTCATAGATGTACCAATATCAATGCCACATTGTAAATCACAAACATCAAATACTAAATATAGATTTAGATGTTTAATATATTCCGCTCGTAAATATTTTAATTTAATTTTTAGATTTGGAACTATAGTATTTGGTAAATTCTTTACATTAATCCCATCAGCTTTTTCCGTAATACATAAATTTTTAGATTTACTAATCGCTTGCATATTAAAAATATCCAAATGTAGTGCCTTTTTTTTATTATTAAATATATCATCTTCAATATAATCCTGATAATCAAAAATTGTTTTACGATATTCCAATCCAGAATCAAAATTATTTTCTTTTTCTAACAAAATAGGACGATACAAAAGATCTGTCTTAGCACACATCATTTTCTTTTTATTAATTTGAAAATAATTATTATTCCTTCTTCTAATTTGAATTCTCAAAAATCGATATATTTTAATCCAAGGTAAGATTATTTTAAACTGATAAGGATTTAAATTATCTATAAAATGAATATCATTTAAATCCAATGATATATATTTTCTTAAAAATAAATTTAAAATATTTCTTTTATAAATTAGTATTAAATACTTGATTATATGTATTTTTTCATTTTTATAATTAAATATTAAACTTTTAAAATCAAATCCCTGATCTCCTAATATGAAAAGAATTTCATCCAATTTTTTAAACCTATTATAATAATTTTTTTTTATCACACTATCTATAATCATACATTTATTATATTTATTTAAAGACTTTAAGTCAGGAATAATATTTAAAATCTCTTGATTAATCGGATGGAACCAAGATAATAATAATATTGATTCTTTAAAAATACTTAAAATTTGTTTTTCATTAAAATTGAATCTTCTATATAAATTTGTAAATATATTTTTATATTTTTTATTTTTATTTTTATCGTAAAGATCTATACAAATTTTTAATAATGTATATTCATCTATGATCTCTAATTTAGGATCATATTTCTTAATTAAATAACAAACATTATAAAATCTTTTTTTATTGCATATATAATTTTCCTGGAAATACACAATAAAAGCAGAAATCATACAATTTATATTTTTTTTTAAATCAAAATATTTTGCTAAATATTCTAATCTTTTTAATTTAAAACGTATTGGAATATTTTTGGATAAGAATAAATTTTCAATTCCCAATTCTAAATGATCTTCTAAAATTTTTATATATTCCGAACTAAACGAATCTAAATGTTCTAAAATGAATTTATAAATTCTTTCATCACTATTCATAAGCGAACAATTTAAAATAGTGAAATAATATCTAGAAGTATTTGACAAAGTAAATTTATTTAAATCATTGGATCTCTCAAATAAAAATAGGAATGTAATGAAATCACTATAACGAGCACTATTTAATATTGGATTCCATCCATTCAAATTATTTACATTTATAATGTTTTCTCCATCCCAATTTTTAACATAAACATCTATATTCTTTAATATTCTACAACCACCTTTTAATGATGCAAATACATCAATCAAACTTATACCACTATACAATCGACAATCAAAAATAATAGTTTTATATTTACAATATTTTATTAATAATCCATAGATTTCAATAATATTATCTATATATAAATTTTTAAATAGATGGATATTATTTGTAATCTCAAATAAATTGATCCAATCATCTAAATTAAATTTTGAATCAGAATTTGATGAATTTATCAAAAGCCATTTATTAATATTAAAAAGATCTCTTGAAATTAATAATTCTTCTATTACAGATAAATCTTGGTACATATCTCCTAATCCGTTCGTTCGATAAAATAAATTTAAAAGTGAAAATTGGTTATTTTTTACTAATGATTTCCGTATAGAAATAATAATTGAATTATTCTTTGTTTTCTTATTTTTTATGATTTTTTTAAGATTTTTTTGAGAATTATGATTATAATATTGAAATAACATATCTAAATGATGATAACTTAATAAACATATTTCCCAAAATTTTAATTTTTCTATCAATGATAAATTATAAATAATAGATAAATTATTATTCTGCAATGCCGAGGATAAACATTTAGCATAAATATTATCCTTCCAATATATACTATCTAGTAATACTAAATTTGGGTTTTTAAATAAATTATCATATTTTTTAAATATTGAATTTAGTATATAATATGGAAATGATCCACTTATAAATACTACTATATTATAAATTATTGTTTTTTCAATATTTACAATCGGTAAAATATTTCCAATAATATATTTCATAATATTGATCGGTGTTTTACAATATTCGCTTGTAGAAATATAATTTTTATACAAAATAATATAATAAATCATTTTAAAATTTTTATTATTTATATTCAAGCCAAGGTTATATTTAAAGAAATGAATATCTTCGAGATCAATAAATTTTTCAATATTATTCATATTTTGATTCACAATATCAAGTTGATATTTATTAATAAAATTAATTAGTGATTCCTCTTCATCATTCTCAATAATTGATTTCAGACCATCTACTATCTTATTAGATTCCATCGCTAATGTACTTGTAAATTTAAATATCAAATTTTTTTTAAAAAAAATTGATTAAAATAAGATTTAATTAATAAATTATGAATCAAAATTATGAAAAGATAAAAGACATAATAGATATTTCAATAAAAAATATTTTTAATATTACCTATTTCAGAAAAGATTCGAAATTCAAAACTGAGGATATATTGGAATACTACACAAAAATTTATTTATTTTTACAAAATGATAATGATAATATATATGGAAATTTTATTTATAATTATTTTAATATATCCTTAGAAAATCACTATAAATCTATTTTATTAAAATCTATTAATCAAAAATTATTATATAAATCTGAAAATATTTTCCATGAATTAAATTATTTATTTTATCAAAATCATAAATCCATATCTATTATCTCTAAATTGATATTTAGATATTTAGAAAGATTCTATATAGATATGAATAATTTAGATAATTTAAATGAATTATCCACAAAAATATTTTTAAATATTATATATAAGCCATATAAAGAAAAATTAATCGATGAATTCATAAGAAAAATTAATATTTTTAGAAATTCAAAATTTAATGATTATAATTTTAAACAAATTTATAATATGTTTAGTTTCATGAAGATATTTGAAATTTTTAATAATAAATCTATTTTAATCATAAAACTACATAAAGATACAGAAAATTATTATAAAGAAAATATTAACATACCCGATAACTTGAATGAATTAATAAAAAAATTGGATACATATTTGGAAAAAGAAAAGAAAATATTAAATCTATTCAAAAATAAAGATAATAAAATCAATTTAGATTTATTTTTAAACTATAATATGCTAATAAATTCTTTAATTATTAAACATAATTTCCATTTATTTAACAATAAAATTTTTATTCATAGTATCATTGATGAAGAATTTTTCAACCATATGAATATTCAAAATTATGAACTAAATAAACAAAATCCAAGATCGATTAGTATTATTCAAAATTTATTCCTCAAAATAGAAGAATATGACTGTTTTAATAATTACATATTAGATTATATTAAAATCAGATTCGACAATTTATTAAATTATCATAATGATCCAAAAGATTTTATGGAATCTTTATTGCAAAATTTGACAATCATAAAACAAAATATTATTACAAAGTTATTAAAAAATAATCAGATTATTATTAAAAAATTAAATAAATTTATATGTCATTTTACTAAAAATACATTAGAATTTGGTAATATAAAAATATCATTTATAAAATTAATGGTTAAATATATAAATATAAAATTATTAAAAGATGATTTTATTAATAATGAATATTTAAAAACATATTTTTATATTTTTACAAATCTAGAACAAAAAGATTATTTTATTAATCTATATTCTAAGTATCTAGAACATAGACTATTATTCAAAAATTTAAATATAGATAATGAAATTGAAATTATTAATAATTTAAAAATATTTTCATCCTATTCATATTGTCTAACTTTACAAAAGAAAATTCAAGATTATAAAAATAGTAAATATTTATTTAAAGATCATATAAGTGAAGATAAAATATTTATTTTAACCTATGATTATTGGCATAAAAATATTATTACTGAATGTAATCTCGATGAAAATATATTAAAATTACAAGAAAAATACAGTGATACATATATAAAAGATCACCCCAAAAAGAAAATAAAATGGAATAATGATCTAAGCACTGTTACATTTAAATATAATATTCAACATAACAAAAAATATATTATAACACTTACATTAATTGAATATACAATACTCAAAACACTATATACTAATAATAATAAAATGAATGAAAAAGATATATCAGATAAATTGAATATAGATAGAATAAATTTAAATATTTATTTAAAAAATCTAACTAGATCTAATTTAATATCTAGAAATGATGAATTATTAGAAATCAATAAAAATTTTAATTCTAAAAAAATAAGGATTACTCTTCCTATTGCTATGATTAATAAATCAAAAAATGAAGATCAAAATCAAAATTTGATAGTGGAAAATAGAAAAGATATTCTTGAAAGTTTTATTGTTAGAATAATGAAGAGTCGTCGAAAATTATTATTTGATTTATTAATAATGGAAGTAAAAAATGCAAATTTATTATTCAAACCTACAAATATATTTATTGAATCCACTATTGACTCTCTAATAAAAAGAGATTATTTAGAAATTGAAATGAATAATTCTGAAAAATATATAAATTATTTAAGTTAATCAAAAAATATTTTGATTCACAAGATAATTATTTATCTTATAATGATAAATTATAAATGCTATTAATAAGTAAAGGAATGATACTATAAATAATGATATTAATATACCATATTTGTGAGTTTTTAAATATGTTTTTTTTAGTAGAAAACAAAATATAATATTAAATAATAAAGTTAAAAATAAGTAAACTATAGTAAATGATACAAAATTTGTAATTACTAAATTTGGTACTTTCATTATGCTTGAAAGAAAAATAATACAAAATAACGCAAATGGAGCAGCCCATAAAATTGAAGCAAGCTCCGGTTGTATTTTTTCAATAAAATAAGTAATGATGGCAATTGAAAATCCACCAATAACAAAGTTAAACAAAAATTTTTTAAATTCTATCATATTAATATAATAAAACAAAAATTTTCTTATTTAATAATAAATTAATATGAGCATAAATTCTAATCAAATTTCAATCATATTCATAAATATTCATCATAAAAATATTAATGAAAATTTAATACTATTCTTTGATAAAATCAATAATTATTTCAATATTCCATATAGTTCATTATCAGATTAAGCTAAAATTCCTTGTAAAATTAATGAAGAATTAATTAAATTAAATTTATCTTTAACATTCTTTTTTAAATATGGAATCACTTATTATGATAGGGCTTTTGCCCTATCTGAGTTGGGCGCTTTTGCGCCAATGCCGATCAAAGATCGGCGTTTTCCTACGTTGCCAAGGCAACTCGGAACGCTCCGAAATTAGGATTCAATTTTGATTACAAAATTTATAAATGATTAAAAAAATATATCCATTAAAATAAACTTGATTATTTTAGGTCTAAAGATCTGTTACACAAAATTCAATTAAATAAATTAAAAATATCTTTTATTAGGTATGAAGAATTTTATCTTGAATTTTTAAACAAATCCCCTATATTTCTCTAGGAACCTTTTTAACGAAAATTTTTTAAAATATCAAGAGATTTTGAATAAAATAAAAAATTATAATAAAATTATTAATGATGCAATATTAAAAATTGAAGATGCGAAGACAAGTTATGTAAAAATTTTTAAATAATACAAAAAAGATTAAATATTGCGAAGATTTAAAATATATATATAAATATTATATGGAAAATTTTAAGAAAACAAATTACAATTTTTCAGATAATTATAAATATCATGATGAAGACATTTATTTAGATAATGAATTCAATATTTTCTTATTTTTAGCTCATTTAGTTGACCGAAATTCTTTACAAAGTAATAAAAAATATGATACCACCGAATATGATTTTTTTAAAATTCAGAAAAAAGTACGATGTTTCTATAAAAAAAATATCTGGATTGTTTTATTATTATGTATGATACTTACATACAAAAAATTAGAATTCAAATTCTGTTTAAAAGATCTATTTCATAAATATAAACTCAAACAAGATGAAGAACAGCAAAATGAAGAAAATAAAGATATTTGTGATTGCGATACTATGGCTATGAATGATAATTTATCCACTAAGTCTTTTGATATACATCCGGGAATTTTCAAGATGTAGATATGATTTAGACACATTCATCCAATTGATTTCTTTGAAAAAAATATCCTAAAAAATTATAAATAATTCATTCTCAATCCAAAAACATAAAAACCTAAACAAATAAAAAATAAAAGCGTCTATTTTGTTTTATTAAACGATTTACTTATATAAAAAATTTTTTTATCTGTTTATACTTTAGTTGGATCTATCTTTTCTTTGATTTTATTATAGAATAAAAGAATCAATTTATTTTGTTATCGATCTATCTAGAAAAATGATTGAATCGTTTCTGAAAACAAATTTCTTGATTATAAAAAAATTGTTTATTTTATTTTTCAACTCTCATTTTTTATGAGAGAGTTTTTTTTTCTCGCGGGCGTAAAAAAAAATCCTAAAATTATTTATTTTTTTTATTTTGTATTTTGAAAAAAAAAACAAAAGTATACGATGTATGATATTATTAACCATTTATTTTATTTTAAAAAATTTTTTTGAATGAAAAAAAAGTATATTTTTGAATCGTTAGACAATTTTTAAAAAAGAGACAAAAAGAGACAAAAAGAGATAAAAAGAGACAAAAAAGAGACAAAAAGAGACAAAAAAAGAGAAAAAAAGAGACAAAAAGATAGTCAATTGAATAATATTTAAAGATAATTATGTATACTATATGTATATAAGTTATGGTTCAATACGCATGCTCGTTATGTGGTTTTAATTCTAAAAAAATAACAAGTTATGAACGACACCTAAAAACAAAGAAACATTTGAAGAAAATGAATGAAGCTGAAAAAAAATATGGGGATGAAGAGTCATTAAATGAGTCAAATGAGTCTAGTGACTCCAAAAACTCCCTTATTCATTTAAAAAGAGATTATAAATGTATATATTGTCAAAAGTCATTTACTAAAAATTGTAATATGCATAGACATATGAAAAAATGCAAACTAAAAAAAGAAATCGAAGTTTCTGGTTTATACATAATGTGGAATCATAAAATGATCGACGAAGAAGGAAACATGTATTACAAATTAGGGAGGACAAGCAGTAGAAAATCTAGGATTTATAGCTACGCAAATGAATATGGAATAAAAGCAGAAGAAATAAAGTTTTTGTATGAAGTTGAAGTAGAAAATGAAATTTTAGGGGAGAAATTACTTTTCAATATTTTAGATGATTTCAGAATAGATAAAGTTAGGGAGTTATTTAAAGTACC
>Ga0114919_10000800_pt1 | contig 25013 bp, 20 predicted proteins | sample BlataG_FD_88682 | JGI IMG/M metagenome (GOLD analysis project Ga0114919, IMG submission 88682) | Deep subsurface microbial communities from Black Sea to uncover new lineages of life (NeLLi) - Black_00105 metaG | ecosystem: Environmental > Aquatic > Marine > Oceanic > Sediment | place: Atlantic... | reverse complement strand
GTGGAAGATGTTTATAGAAAGTCCAAGGTATACGGAGCGCTTTGGTTCAGTCAGAATGAACCACGTACAGACGGTAGTCTCTCTAGACTCAGGGGCAAAGAGCGACTTGCCCCCCCCTGGTGCCATGGGGGTAATAAAGATAGCTGAGGAAACAATCAAGGACTTCGAGAACAAGATGGCGATTGTCATCCCGGTCAAAGATGAGAAGCTCAAGCTCTTTGAAGGGGTGGTCAGCGGCGTGCCACATGACTGTCTGGTAATAGTGGTTTCCAACAGTCAGAGGGAAAAGGTCGACAGATTCAGGATGGAAGGAGATGCCCTAAAACAGCTTTGTCATTTTACCTTTCGCCAGGCGTTGATTGCTCACCAGAAAGACCCCGCTATCGCCGAAGCTGCAATGGAAGCTGGCTATGACAGCCTTCTGGGCGAAGACGGATTGGTGCGCGATGGTAAGAGCGAGGCCATGGTGATAGGCTTGCTGATGGCCAAGGTGGCAGAGAAAGAATATGTTGGCTTCGTTGATGCTGACAACTATTTCCCTGGCGCAGTGCTGGAGTATGTAAGAAACTTCGCCGCCGGCTTTAGCCTAGCTCAGTCTCCTTACAGCATGGTGAGGATATTATGGCATTATAAGCCCAAAATCTCAGGGGGTTTATACTTCAGGAAGTGGGGAAGAACATCGGAGATCACCAACAAGCACTTGAACGACCTGATATCCTCCAAAACGGGATTTGAAACCGAGGTAGTTAGAACGGGCAATGCTGGGGAGCATGCTATGAGTATGAACCTGGCGGAGATCTTACCCTATGCCTCAGGATACGCCGTGGAACCTCAGGAATTAGTATCCATATTTGAAAATTTTGGCGGCATCTTGCCTACAAAGGAGCCTAAGGTGATGGGACAGGGAATAGACATATTTCAAATTGAGACCAGAAATCCTCACCTCCACGAGGAAAAAGGGGAGGAGCATGTTCGGAATATGTTATTGTGTTCGTTGAGCACCATCTATCATTCGCCTCTTAGCAGTGAGGAAATAAAACAAGCTATTATGACAGAGTTAGTCAGGCAGCAAAGTCTAAAAGAAGGCGAGGAGCCCCCTCCAGTCCATATGATTTGTTCGCCAAAGAAGGTAGATAGCAAGAAGCTCATAAGCAAGCTGCGAGAAGATCTCGATAAATACCGTGTCTTACCATGAGATTTGAGAGGAGCACTTAATCTTATTTAGAAAACGAATTTCAGCTTGTTTCTCATAGACTTACTTAGCAAGATTTCCTAACTGCCAGGGCGTGCAGAAAGAGTTGGACATGCTGCAGCACCCGCCACAGGGATTTCCTGTCGTATTCTTAGCCAGGCAACCCATACCCACACCTCCAATTTAGAACGAAATTGTATTAGGTTCGATAGATCTATCTGGCCAAATTCTGATACCCCTGGATAGCTTGTTCCCCTTTCCGATTATCACATTGTCGCCCAAAACACATTCGTCCAGGACTTCGCTTTGTTCCTCAATACAGCAATCCGAGGCAACTACACAGTTCCTGAGCTTAGCTTTTTCGCCAACCCTGCAATTCTGCCATAGCACGGCTCCCTCTATAACAGCACCTTCTTCGATTCGGCACTTCGAGCCGAAAACGGCAGGGCCCCTTACCACGGAATCCTTACTAATAAAACAGCCTTCACCAATTAGCACTGGCCCCTCGATTCGAGCTGAAGAATGAACAAAACTCTCACCCTCAGACATTATGCCCTTATCCGCTGTGCATCGCTGCAGCAAATCATGATGCAACCTCAGATACTTCTCGGGACTACCTATATCAATCCAGTAAGCTTGAGACCGGTAACCATAGACAACTTCCCCTGTTTCTAGAAGTGAGGGAAAGACACCATGCTCAAATGTGAAAAAAGCATTCGGGGCAATGTAGCCCAAAATGTGAGGTTCCATAATGTAGATACCGGCGTTGATCATGTTGGTAGCTACCTCCTCCCGGCGTGGCTTCTCCACAAACCGCTCGACTCTGCCTTCAGCATCTGTCTCCACCACTCCATAAGGAGTAGGGTCATCTACCGGCGTCAGCGCTATGCTCGTAGCGGCTTTCTTTTCGTGATGACAATTCATCATGTCGGTCAAGTCGATATCAGTGAAGATATCACCATTGAAAACAAGGAAGGATGTGTCCAGGAGCGCCTCTGCATTTTTCACCCCTCCCGCTGTTCCCAGAGGAAAGTCCTCTACCAGGTAGGTCATATTCACCCCGAAGCCACTACCATCGCCAAAATATCCTTGAATTTGCTCAGGCAGGTAACCCAAAGTCAGAATAATGTCCCTAATACCGTGCCTTTTGAGATAATCAACGACATGCTCAAGGAAAGGACGATTTAGCACAGGCACCAGTGGCTTGACCTTATTGCAGGTAAGGGGACGAAGCCTGGTTCCCTCTCCACCGACTAGAATGACAGCTTTCATTGGTTTCCCGCACAGTAAATTGTTCTAAAGCTCTGCCCAGGGCAAAATCTCTAGCGAACAACTGAAGTTCGACTGCAACTAGTGGAGCTGGGGTGACAACAGGTAGAACTTTTCAAATAGCTTTCAGCCTAGCTGTCTGACCCAGCCACGGCCATCACCGATGATTGTAGCAATAAGGCGCATGATTGGCAATTCGGCATCCTTGACAAGGAGAGTTCCACCAGCTAGAGTGTGTATTACAAGATGTGCCTTAAATGCTGACGACGCACATCTGCTGATTGGGAACAGCCAGCCTCTCGCAAAATAGGGATATTCCCGTCAATGGAGCCGCTGCAGTGGAGATAGGAGGTGCGGGAAATGGATCAAACACCGGCAAAGCTTCTTTCAAGATGGTCTAAATATCCGAGTACTGACAGCGGTAAGGTCGAGGAAGAATATGATATTTTTGCGAAAACATATGATGGGACACTGCGAGGTTGGCAATATAAAGCCCCAGAGGTTGGTGCTGAACTCTTGAAAGAATTTGTCCCTGTCGAAAGTAAGATTCTGGATGCTGGTTGTGGAACCGGTCTTACCGGATTGGCTCTCAAGCAACATGGCTTCGAGAATATCATCGGAGTGGACATCTCGGGAGCCTCGTTGGAAGTTGCCCGGAAAAAAGAGGTATATAGAGAACTCCATCAGGTAGACCTACAAATGCCATTGCCTTTTCGGGATAACGAATTTGACGCTGTTGAATGTATCGCAGTACTGGGTCACATTGAAGCTCCCTCCCTCTTGTATGAGTTCTGTCGAGTTGTTCGTCCTGGCGGATATGTAGTGTTCTCCCAACGTGAAGACATCTGTTATGAAAGGAATTATGAAAACATGCTCCGAGCGATTGAAGAATCGGAATTGTGGCGACGAAAATGCGTGACAGAACCTATGCTCTACCTTCCGAAGAATGAAGATTATGCTGAGAGAATAAAGGTTCAATACTTTGTGTACGAAGTGTGCGTGTAATATGTGGAATGGAAGTACATGGAAGTATAAGGTTGCCCAGGAGAAGGAGGATTGTAATGAGGAAGAAATCGAAGGAATTACGTAAGCTATTTGACCAGCCAGGGATTATTAGGTTTGTAGGTGCACACAATGGTTTAACTGCCAAGTTAGTAGAAGAGGCCGGATTTGAAGGAGTATGGGCCTCTTCTCTTGAGATTTCAGCAGCTCATCTTGTCCCCGATGCCAATATTCTAACGATGACCGACTTTCTCAATAACGCCATCGAAATGAATGAAGCAGTTGATCTTCCCATCGTTGTTGATATCGATCAGGGCTATGGCAGCTCCAATAACGTTGCCCGGGCGGTACAGAAATTCGAATGGGCAGGGATTGCCGGGGTTATCATGGAAGACAATCTATTTCCCAAACAGAACAGCCTTCTTGAAGGAGAAAGAAGAGAGCTAGCTTCAGTGAGGGATTTTGTTGCTAAAATCATAGCCGGCAAGCGGGCGCAGAGGACAAAGGAGTTTATGCTGATCGCCCGAATCGAGGCGCTAATCGCTGATTACGGACAAGAGGAGGCGATGAGAAGGGCGAAGGCCTACGTTGCCGCAGGTGCTGACGGGATAATGATTCATTCAAAAAAGAACCACCCCTCAGAGATTATTGAGTTTGTCGAAGCCTGGGATGAGGACATGCCTCTGGTTATTTGCCCAACCAGGTACCCTTCCTTTGACGAAGAAGAAATCAAATCCTATCCCAAGATCAGGGTGGTTATCTATGCGAATCATGTCATCAGAACTGTGGTCAGCGCTGTCCGAAGAAGTCTACAAGAAATGAAGAACACGGGGGGAATCGAAACTATTAGTCCCAAATTGATTTCCGTGGACGAATTGTTTGAGCTTCAGGGAACATTCAATATGCTGGAAAGCCAAAGAGAATGTTTGGAGAGGCGAGAGGAAATCATGCAGGAGATTGAGTGCTTAGCAGAGCGTTGATCCATAGAAAACAAAGCGGGTAAAGAGGAAAATGCAATGATAAGCTGCAAGGCTTTCTTAGACCTACTGAGCGAATACGACATCAATTTCTTTGCAGGAGTCCCCGACTCCCTGCTTAGCAGTTTCATTGCTTATCTCGCGAACCATATTCCGGAAAAGAACAACATAATTACCTGCAATGAAGGAAATGCCATCGCTTGCGCCACAGGGTATTATCTTAGCACTGGAAAACCAGGGGCAGTGTATATGCAGAATTCAGGCCTGGGGAACTGCATCAATCCTTTAACATCACTGGCCGACAAGGAAGTCTATTCCATACCGATGCTTCTGATTGTCGGCTGGCGTGGAGAGCCTGGAATGAAGGATGAACCGCAACATAGCAAGCAGGGCAGAGTGACTTGCGGAATGTTGGAAAATCTTGAGATACCCTACAGCATCCTTCCTGATTCAATAGCAGAAACCAGAAAGACTCTTAAGAAAGCTATCCAATATATGGGAAAAGATCAATGCCCCTATGCTTTGCTGGTAAGGAAGGACTCTTTTGAGTCCTATCCTCTTCAAGATACGAAAGCAACCTACTACCCCCTGAAAAGAGAAGAGGCAATCAAGATAGTACTTTCATGCTTAAAGGAAACAGATGTCATTGTTTCCACAACAGGCAAGACATCGCGAGAGCTTTTTGAGTTGAGAGAACGACTGCAACAAGGGCATGCCTGTGATTTCTTGACTGTCGGTTCTATGGGGCATGCCTCGGGCATTGCCCTGGGAATTGCTCTGCAGCAGCCCAGCAGAAATGTGTATTGCTTTGATGGCGATGGTGCATTCATTATGCACATGGGGAGTCTCACATCCATAGGCAAACTGCACCCTTCCAACTTCAGACACGTTGTCTTCAACAATTTTGCTCACGAGTCTGTCGGCGGGCAACCTACGGCGGCAGATGTATTGGACGTTCCAGCAATAGCCGAAGCCAGTGGCTATGAAACGTGTTTGTCGGCAACCACAGAAGCCGAAATCAAAGAGCGGCTTGAAGTTATGCAGAATGCTGCCGGCCCGAGTCTCTTGGAAATCCGAATCAATATTGGCTCTAGAGGTGACCTCGGTAGGCCCAAGAAAACACCGAAGGAAAACAAGGAAGAATTTATGAATTCTCTCAATCAGAGGTGACAGAACACCGGACTAGGGTTTCACACCTCTCCTTACCCAGCAACGTCATGTCAAAGTAGCTTTAGGGAGTAGCAATGTGGGAATCAGAAGAAACATACTGTTAAATCCCGGCCCTTCCACCACAACCGATACAGTCAAGCATGCTCAGATCGTTGCTGACATTTGTCCCAGGGAAGAAGAGTTTGGTAGGTTGATTGAAGGCATAAGCAAAGATTTAGTAAGAATTGCCGGAGGCGACGAGAGCTATACGTGTGTTCTCTTTGGAGGGTCTGGAACCGCCGGCATGGACGCTGTGATCAATTCGGTCACACCGCCTAACAGGAAGATTCTCATTATTAGCAACGGTGCTTATGGTGAGCGGATGGTCAAAATTGCCAAAGCCTATTCTATCACACCGGTAGAGCTAGCTTATGACTGGGCAGAGCTGCCCACTGTAGAAGACGTTGAGGCAGTGTTACAGAGAGACCCGGAAATAGCCTGTGTGGCTATGGTCCATCATGAAACAACAACCGGATTATTAAATCCAGTACCTCAGGTAGGAGAGATAGTAAAGAAACATGACAAGGTATTTATCGTTGATACCATCTCTAGCTTTGCCGGTATACCTATTAATGTAAAGGAATTTAGCATCGATTTCATGATGTCGACCTCCAACAAGTGTATTCAGGGGATGGCTGGAGTTTGTTTCGTTATCTGCAACAAGGACGAACTGGAAAAGTTGAAGGATTATCCTAAGAGGTCCTTTTATCTTGATCTCTACAGCCAATATGATTACTTTACCAGACAGCGTCAAACGCAATTCACACCACCGGTTCAAACGATTTATGCGCTAAGAAGGGCTATTGATGAGCTCCTTCAGGAAGGAACTGAAAACAGGCATCTGCGTTATAGAAACAACTGGCAGACCCTGAGAAAGGGAATAACAGGGATGGGGTTCCGGGTTCTGACCGCTCCAGCAGATGAAGCCAATCTGCTGATAACCATATTGTATCCCGAAGACCCCAACTTTGATTTCAATATGATGCATGACAAGTTGTATGAGAAAGGATACACAATCTATCCTGGCAAAGTGGGCAAGCTAGATTCATTCAGATTGGCGGTTATGGGCGCTATTGATCATAGTGACATTAGCAGTTTTCTTGGTGAACTCAGGAAAACCCTGCAAGAGATGGGGGTAAAGCTGGAGCAATCGAGGAGTGATGATTCCCCCTCAGCCCCCAGTTCTCAATGAAGCGCCTTTCAATTGACGAAAACGGAGGATACAATGATTGATTTTGTCGAAATATGCAGACGGGTAGCTACTGGTCGTTTAGTGTCAGAGGAGAAGTTTGACCGGGTGCTTTTCTACCCTAAAGTCAAGGAGCTGATCCAAAGGTATGGCATTAAAGCTGATCTGGAAAATCTGGTTAATCAGGACGATGGTATTGCTGATGCCGTTTTTCATGCCGCTGTGGATCTCGTTTCAGAAGTGGGAGTCTATTGTCCAGACTCACAACGAATTATTGAACTGAGCAGGGATGAGGTTCTAGAGGCAGTACGGGAGGCCCCAGGACCGTGCTGGTTTGGTGAAGACAAGGACCGAAAGCTATATCCGGTGCGGAAGCCTGATTCGCCAGACATACCGCCATGGTGTCATATTGGAGGTGGTGTCATCTACGAAAATGAGGATATCGCTTTCAAAGTTGTCGAGGGCATTGCCAGGATCTCAGAGGCAGATTCCATTTCGATGCCTACCTTCAAGAGGCTACGCGATATGCCCATCAGCACCGGCTCTCCGGCGGGATTACTGACCTGCATACGTTCCGTAGAAGTCGCCCGCTCGGCTCTTCGCCAGAGCGGACGTTCTGGCATGCCTATTCTAAACGGTATCCCCGGCGCTGGTTCTGCTGTGGAGACAATTGCTGCAAGTTGTCCGGGGCTCGGCTTGAGACCCTCTGATGGCTGGATCATTGGCTTTCTTTCCGAAATGAAGGTCAGTTTCGACGCTCTAAACAAATGCGCTTTCCTGTTAAACACTGGAGGCCGCATCGGCCCAGAAGGAGGGCCTATTCTCGGAGGATATTGTGGGGGGCCTGAGGGTACCGCTATAACCAATTGCGCCTATTTTATTGTTGGGATCCTTGTCATGAAGGGAAGATTCCAAATCAGCTTCCCAACAGATATAAATTTGGGCTGCTCAACAACACGTGGGGTACTCTGGGGTGTAGGTGTAACCAGTCAAGCCATGAGCCGAAATATTAACTACCCTTTCCATATGCTGGGATATTGCATGGGCGGCCCCATGACAAAATCGTATTTCTATGAAGACACCGCTTATCTGTTGGTAGCAATCCCATCGGGTGCATCCGCCCAAAGCTGCGCACCAGCCAAAGCAGTGGTTGATAATCACATGACACCCCTGGAGTTGAAATATTCTGCTGAGGTAATACGGTGTGCTCACAAGCTCAGCAGACAAGAGGCAAACGAGATTGTAAAGCGGCTGGTACCAAAATATGAAGACAACCTTTCCAGTGCTTCTAGTGGAAAGTCGTATCAGGAGTGTTTCGATGTGAAGACTGGCTATCCTAAGAAAGAATATGTTGACTTCTATAGTGAGATTAAGAAGGAAATGGCCAATATGGGAGTTCCCTTCGACTATTGAACATAGAACAGTAAGAGAAGCAGCGTGTGCCCAGTTGTATCTGAGCCATGATAGGAATTTACTATCGAGTATGAATCTGTGGGAGGACACATAAGAATGAAAACAGAGCAGATCTTGGCAGAGATTTATGACGCCATCATTGAGCTCGACGAAGCAAAAACTCTCGAGATGGTCAATATGGTCCTTAACGAAGGGCTAGACGCCATCGAAGTGATTAGTCAGGCAATGTCACCTGCAATGGTAGAGGTCGGCAAAGGGTTTGAAAACGGTAAGATGTTCCTTCCGGAACTACTATTATCAGCCGACATATATCAGGCGGCGATGAACATATTGCAGCCAAAGATCCTGGAGGCTGGGGGCACCGTTGAAGCGCTGGGAAAAGTCGTGATTGGTACAGTCAAGGGAGATATTCACGCTATCGGTAAGAATCTAGTTTCGACCATGCTCAGAACAGCAGGCTTTGAGGTGCACGATCTTGGGATTGACGTTCCACCCCTCACATTTGTAGCGCAGGCGGAGAAGTTCCAGGCTGATGTTATCGCCCTCTCGGCGCTACTCACAACCACCATGGAGTCCCAGCGTGTGGTAATTGAGGCTTTGACAGTTGAGGGCCTAAGAGATAGATTCAAGGTGATCATAGGAGGCGCTCCAGTCAGCAGACAGTGGGCTGAAGAAATCAAAGCCGATGGATACGGTAAAGATGCCGTTCAAGCGGTAGAGGTGACTAAACAACTCTGCAGCTGAAGAGTGCCAAAGGTAACGGAAGCAACGAGAGTAATGCCCAGTGTAGCGAGAATGTTACTGTGAAGAATGAATATGAAAACTACCAACAAAGCTCAAGGAACTACGACAAAACCCGTGTTCCCGTCGGCGTAGAGATTCTACTGGAATGCTTTGCCTCTACCCCTCGTCTCCTGCAAGAGCAAACCATACTGGATGCTGGGTGTGGAACCGGCATCTACATCGAGGCATTGAAAGGAAAGGTGGGCCGCTTGTACGGCTTGGAACTCAATGAGGGAATGCTGGAGCGCGCACGGAAGAAGTTCAAGAATGAACCAAACATATGGCTACACTTGGGAAGTGTCCTTGAGCTACCCTACGAGAGAGATACATTCGACGCGATGATGTGCAACCAGGTGCTCCACCATTTAGGTACCGAGAAGTCAGCCCAGGAGAATTTCCCGCAGGTGCGCAGGCTATTGGTGGAGGCATACCGAGTGCTTCGCCCCCAGGGGGTATTAGTCATTAGCACCAGCAGCCATCCACAACTTCATGACGGTTTTTGGTGGGCAGATTTGATCCCCGCAGCCGTGAATCGGATGTCAGCACGGTTTCCCACTTTGAAACACTTAGCTTCGATGTTGGAGGAAGCAGGTTTTAGCTTCGTAGGGAATATTGTGCCATTAGACTCTGTTTTGCAGGGAGAACATTACCTGGACCCGGAAGGGCCTCTAAACAAATCTTATCGTGATGGGGATTCCACTTGGTCTCTTACGACAAAAGAAGAGCTGGAGCAGGCATCCGGGCGGTTACGGAAAATGAACCAGGATGGTATCATGTCAAACTATCTTGAGAGCAGGGAACGCCTACGTCATAAGATCGGCCAAACCACCTTTGTTTTTGCCAGAAAGCAAAGAGAGACTGGCCTCTTGCATACCTGTGGTTGATATCCCATAAGAGATAACCTAGAGGAAATTGAGTTTACACTACCCAAGCGGGAGTCATTCCAGGAAGGGAAAAGGAAGAGAGCCAGCCAGACTGCCGGCGAGCAGGGGACTTGAGTCATGCTCAGCTTTACCAGTGAACAAAAGGTGTACCACATCGGTGGCGTGGAGATAGGTGGGCAACCAGGTGAGCGGCCTACCGTACTCATCGGGAGCTTATTCTTTGCCGGTCATCGCATTGTATGCGACCCCGAAAAAGGGCTTTTTGATGAGGAAAAGGCAAAAGCCCTGCTCAGCAAAGAGGAAGAACTATCAGCCGCTTACGGTAATCCTCGCTTCATCGACGTGATGGGTGATACCACCGAAGCCCTGATTCGCTACATTGAGTTCGTCGCTGCCCACACCTCATCACCCATACTTGTCGATTCGCCATCGCAGACTGTTCGCCTGGAGACAGTGAAGTATTTTGCCACAAGTGAGGTAATGTCGCGCCTCATCTACAATGCAATTGCTGAAGACCACAGCGATGAAGAGCTGAGCATCCTCAGGGAGTGTGGCATGAAGAGCGCGGTGATACTGGTCTTTAGTACCAAAGCACTAAAACCTGAGGTGAAAATAAAGTTGCTTAAGGAAGAACTGCTCCCTGCCGCCGAATCAGCCGGTATTGAGAATATTCTCATTGATACTGGTGCGCTAGACATGCCTGGACTGAGTTGGTCGGCGGTCGCCATCAGCGAGGTGAAGGAAAACCTGGGCTATCCAACCGGTTGTGCTCCTGCCAATGCCCTCTGCACTTGGGACAAGATGAGAGCCGAAGGCACAGCCGTTTTTCGGGTCGCAGCCTCGGCAGCCTTGGCTCTAACCAAAGCTGAAGGAGCCGATTTTATCCTCTACGGGCCTATGCAGAATGCCCCCTGGGTCTATCCGGCGGTGGCCACGACGGATGCCCTTTTGGCCTACGGAGGACGCCTTGGTGGCATGAGGCCTACCACCTTAGAGCACCCTCTCTATAAGATATTCCGAAAGTGAGTATGAAAGATTGACCTATCAAAGGACTTTCAGTCTATCGGACACCATTTCCCCTGTAGCGAGGGGGTAACTATTTACGAGGCAGCCAGAGCTCCTCAGTCGGCACCTACTCATACCTTCCCCAGGACAGTCTGCTCGGCCGAGGAAATAGAATCAATAGCTAATTAAGGGCTTGACATCAATAAAGAACCTACGCTCACGCTAGGGAAAAATCGATGTAGTGGTGGACCTGAGTGTACAACAGACAGAACCTTCAGTCTAGTCTTTGACCTTGGCACTTAGCTATTCTTGCTCCATCATGGCAAAAGGATGCATTCTATCATAAGCACTTGGTATCTAGACAGAGCTATCGCAGTGGTGTGTTAGGTTGTTGCCGACGACGACACATTTCAGGCTTCTGTGCAAGTGGAAGTAGCTGATTGACCATGTGCACAGATACCTTAGGCGCGGAAGTCAATTTCAACACCCACTGGCATCTCTCTAGCTGCTCCCTGAATCTGTCCCAGAATGTGGAGAAAATCCGTTTCCAGATCACCGTTGTATAACCACTCGTGATGAAAAGGTCTATGTTCATCTAGAAACTTCCGAAAGGATGCCATCGGCTTGACCATCGAGGTTGGGTAATTGTTCAGTAACTCTGCGAGGAGTAGCCGCAGTTCTCGGTTGGGCTCCTGTCTGCCTGGAAGGTTGTAAAGCCTGTGGTAGAAATGCACAAGGAACGAGATTTGCTCATCAGAAAGATAATCGGGCGGGCACATTTGGAAAAGGCCATATCGGTTCTGGTTGAAAGCGCACTTGGAATGGCCAATCCCCATAATCAGTGGTCTGTCTGTGAGGAAAAGAATGGTCGGCTTGCCACGGTGTATCGGTCGACGGCAGATGTAGCATAGACATTCCCAGGTTATCTTTTGCATTACTACTATTATAGCCCGCTGTTGTCGGAAATGGTGAAGTCCGTTTCTCCCCAATCGAGGGCGATCTTGTCACAGTGCGGGCTTTTGCAAAGATGTGAATCGCTTTGCGATAAGTCTGATGATAAACTTGAGAGTCTCGCCGACAAGCAGGAAAAGCAACGCAGCAATTATACAAATAGACCATTGGTGTAAGGTTAGCGAACTTGTATCAAAGATCCGCTGGAACAGCCCGATTTCGGTCACAAGAACCAGGGCGAGTATGATCCAGCCATAGACGAGAAGGAGGTGCCGATTGGAGAGGGTTTCCATGCGAAATATAGTGTCTTGTGGGTGCCGCAGATTCAGTGCGAGTGGAATACTGATAATAGAGAACATTACCATAGCCATAGTCTGAGCGATCACTGTTGAGCCAGTGTTGGTCTTAGCCCACTGATAAACGCCAATCGCGAAAAGCGCCATTATGAGCCCAGCTACAAGCAGGCGAATTCCCAGACGCCGACCAATGATTCTCTCGTTGGCCGGTCGAGGCTTCCGTTTCATCAAGCCGGGAGTAGGGCTATCCAACCCCAATGCTCCGCCGATGGGTGCCTGGATAATGAAGTTTACGAACAGAATCTGCAATGGTGCGAACAGGACAAGTGTAACACCAGTGGCAGCTGCCCCTAGAAAGGCCAGGATAAAGCCAAACAGTCCGGCCATCTGGAAGCGAATATACTTCATCAAGTTGTCGTAAATAACCCGTCCTTGTTCAACAGCCCCCACAATAGTGGCGAAGTTGTCATCTGTCAGAATCATGACGGCGGCTTCCTTTGAAACATCCGTGCCGGTGATCCCCATGGCTACGCCGATATCGGCTGTTTTCAAAGCTGGGGCATCGTTAACGCCGTCACCCGTCATGGCAACAATATTGTTCTGCCCCTTAAGTACATTGACCAACCTGACCTTATCCTCTGGTGCAACGCGAGCAATCACACCAATGTCATCTATTTGGTCGATGGCTTCTTGATCACTCATTTTGTTGAATTCAGCACCGGTGATGGCTCTGCCTTCGATGCCCAACTCTTGGGCGATAGCCCTCGCAGTTACCGCGTGGTCGCCGGTAATCATACGCACCCGAATCCCGGCCGACTTACACTCAGCGATAGCTTTTGCCGCTTCGGGCCGCGGTGGATCAACGATGCCGACCATACCAAGCAACGTCAGCTTGTTCACCTCGTCCAGGAGGTTGCACTGAGGATCAAAGGTGGTGGAATCGAAGTCCCGCTCGGCAACAACCATCACCCGCATCCCCTGGCTGGCCAGCCGTTCGTTGTGTTCAGAAGCACGTTGCCGAATCTCCTCATCCAAAGGGACTATTTCACCTTGCAGCCCCCTGATGTACGCCGAGCGCGCCATGAGCACATCCCCAGCACCTTTGACGTAGCAGCGAACCACTGACTGGTTGTCGGCATTGACCATATTGTGGAAGGTGGCCATCAGTTTGTAGGCTGAATCAAAGGGCACTTCCGCGACGCGTGGGAACTCTTCACGTGTGGCACGGACCATTACGCCGGCCTTCTGTGCCAGCACCACCAGTGCGCCCTCGGTCGGGTCACCGACAAGCTCCCCATGTTCAACTACCGCATCGGAGCACAACACCATTGGCAGCAAAATGGGGTCAAGATTGGTTTCGCCGACACCCGCCACATGACGAACCTGGCCGGTGGTCTCGTAACCTTCACCGGTCACCGCGTATCGATGCCCAACAATCACGAGTTCCCGAGCAGTCATCTGGTTCATAGTGAGGGTGCCAGTTTTGTCGGAGCAGATGGCCGAAGTTGATCCTAAGGTCTCGACAGATGGCAAACGCTTGACAATGGCGTTCCTACGGGCTATTTGCATAGTACCGATGGCCAAAACGACAGTCACGACCATAGGTAGGGCGGTAGGGATGGCGGCAATGGCTAGCGCAATCCCCATAGTGAACAGTTGGCGGAACGACTGATCATTTAGGAAGCCGATGACCATGATGATCACCAAGGCAATGCCGACCAGGCTGGCTATGAGTACGGTTAAGCCATCAACCTTCTTGGCAAGTGGGGGCTTCTCTTCTCGGGTGGTTTGCAGCATGTCTGCAATGTGGCCCACCTCAGTGTTCATGCCGGTGGCTGTCACTACCATTTCCCCTCGACCGCGGGTCACACTGGAATTCATGTAGGCCATATTGACCCTATCGCCCAGCGGTGCAGCCGCTTCATCGATCGCTTCGATATCCTTTAGCACCGGGGTGCTTTCGCCGGTGAGGGCAGCTTCTTCAATCTCCAAGGTGGCAGCTACAAGCAAGCGACCATCAGCAGGCACCCGATCGCCGGCTTCAAATAGGGCAATGTCTCCCGGTACCACGTCGTCTACCGGAATTTCCACGGTCTCGCCACCGCGCCGAACTCGTGCAGTGGCCTTCATCATCTTGCGTAGAGCTGCCACGCTCTCCTCAGCCTTGCTTTCTTGGCGTAGCCCTAGCAAAGCATTGAATAGAGTAAGCACTAGCAGTACAACTGCGGTTAAGACTTCGCCGATGACCAGACTCACCACAGCAGCACCAACCAGAATGATCTGCATGTAGTTCTTATACTGCCTGAGAAAAGCTTGCCAACGGGGTTCTTTCTTGCCTTCGGACAACACGTTGGGCCCGTGTTGCTTCAGGCGTTCAGTAGCTTCAGACGGGCTCAATCCTTGCAGCGGGTCAATCCCCATTTGCTGAACAACCGCCTCGCTGGGAAGGGTATGCCAGGCTGATGAATGTGTTGCCAAATCTGACATAAATTCGTTAAGACCTATTGTTTTGTACGGTTAGCAATGGTTGTTGAATGAGAATATTGATTATACAGAACTGGCATTCCCCAGAATTGCTACTTGGAAATCCTATTCACTATATCTAGCCCATATTACTTGGTGGATTAGTTAGTCGTCAATGGGTCATGTTGCCAAAAACTCCTCAATATCGTACTGCCTGGCAACAGCCTTACCGTATCGCTATTTCGCGTAGTTGGCTGTGAGAAAGTGGGGTGCCCCCATTTTTAGTACCACTTACAATGAGAGGTTCGGAGACTGCGACGGTGGCTGCTGCTCTTGCTATATTCCTACAATATGGTAGAGATTATGGACATGCCGTCCTAAAGGCTACTAACATGTTCGGCTCTGGCACGGACACTATTGGGTCAATGGTTGGCGCGCTAACTCGCATTGCTTTGCGGGAAGCTGATACAAATGACCCGGTAGTGGATCACCGCCCCGAGGTGATGGAAGGTCGTGACACAGACATGGTCTCCTTGGCAAGGAATCGCTCGATACACGAGGGTCAGAGGGTCACTCACCCTGTATTTGCCCTTGGCTGGGTTCTCAATGTAAATAGCCAGCAAGTTCGGCGACGGGATGGCGGTACCATGCTGCTTCCTAGAGTAGCATTTCACACTGGGCAGACTTGCATATTCCGGTCATATCTGAGGGATCAAAGAGGACAGACTGAGCAAAGAGTCGCGGAGCTACGGCCTGCCGCCTTACCAAACCAACGTCTTGGACATCTATTTCATCAGTCGAGTTGACCCACGACAGGACTTCAGTATGCACCCACCTTTTCTGTTGCTGGGCTGCCAAGCGAACGTGACCGGAAACCTTCCCCTGCCGGATTCAATGGAAGCTCACCGATAGTTCTAGGTATCGTCACCCTTGGTGGAGCTGGGGTGACAATAGGTAGAACTTTCGAACTGGCTTTCAGTCTAGCTGTCTGACCCACCTGCGACCATCATCGGTAATTGTAGCAACAAAATGCATGACCAACAACTGGCAGGTAACAATCTGGATAACCGGCTACAAGAAGGCTGTGACAGCCACTACCACTCAATACCAATCACCTTGCAATGCCAGGCGACCCTTGCAGGTCATCCTGACATCCTCTGGTGCGCACCACAGCCCACGGATTTCAGCAGCATCTTGCCTCGTTCAACGTCTATGCTCATCCAGCCAACATACGGTCTATGACGTTCTTCAACTGTTCGATATCAAAGGGCTTGGCGATACGAGGAGCGTTGGTCTTAGAAAAGAAATCCCTCGTATCTGCCCCCATGACATCACCGGTGATAAAGAGTATTCTCCTGGCTAAAGATTCAGCTATCTTTTCGATACTCCTGTATAACTCCACGCCACTCATGCCAGGCAGCTTGATATCCAGCAGGATGAGACTATACCTCTCACTCTTAATCCTTTCTAAGGCATCTATGGCCTTCTCGGTAGTTTGTACCTCATGTCCCTCCGCGGTTAGTATCTGGCTTAAGAGTTCCAGGGTTGCCGGCTCATCATCCACTACCAGTATCTTGGCTCTCCGTATCTTAGTAGAGTCGTCACGTGCTGGCTCAGGCAGTCCTAGCTGTTTCTCCTCAGCGATTATGGGCAATTCCACAATAAAGGTGGCTCCTTTGCCCAACTTGCTCTTGACATGTAGCTGGCCATTATGTTCAGCGATGATCCCGTGACAAATGCTCAAGCCAAGTCCTGTTCCCTCACCTACCTTCCTGGTAGTAAAGAAGGGATCAAGAATCCTGCCCAGGTTTTCCTTGGCTATTCCCGGACCGTCATCTTTAAAAGATATTCGGAGAATGTTATCTGCCGTCTCTGTCCTAACCAAGAGCTTACCCCTGCCGTGGGCCAATTTCATCTCCATCTCGGCATTTACGATGATATTAAGGAACACCTGCTGCAGTTGACTGGCGTCAGCCATAGTCCGTGGGAGTTCGGGGTCAAGCTGGGTGATAACCTTTATGTTACCGGTCTCCATTGCGTAGGCTCGCATGCCAAGGGTGCTTTCTATGATGTCGTTAATATCAGCATACACGTGCTCTGGCTTTCGCTGGCGGGCAAAGGCGAGTAGCCTCTTTACGATACTAGCTACCCGCTGGGCACTATCGTTGATAATCTTTACCTCTTCCTTGATGTCCTCAGGAATATCTTTTCGCATCAGTAACTGGGCAAAGCCGATAACGCTGGTGAGGGGATTATTTATCTCATGGGCAATGCCCGATGCCATCTCGCCGACCGTAGTCAGGCGACTGGCGAGTTGAGCCCTTTGTTCCACTTCCCTTCTCTCTGCTTCCATCTGCTTGTGCATGGTGATGTTGTAGTAATGTTCGATTCGACCTCCAGCGTAAAGACCAGACTGGATGGGTTGACTGAAGTGTTCCAGCCAGCGTTCTTCGCGCTCACCCTCAGGGAGTACATGGCACTCGAACTTCTCGATACAGGTATTATCAGCATACGTAGCGAGCACCTTTTCGGAGAAGATCTCTGGATACTCAAAGGCATACTTGATCCTTTCGCGAACGAGGTTTGGCTTATCCTTCCCGATAAGCTCATCCCTGCGTAAGCCGAAGTAGCGTTCTAGTGCTTGGTTCACCCAGACAACCCGAAAGTCCTTATCAAGGACAAAGATGCCGACGGCTGAACTATCGAGTACATCATTGGTCAAGGAGCGATATTTTCCCTCACTCTCCCATAGCGCCTCCTCCGCCTGCTTGCACTTCGTGATGTCCCTCAAAGTCCCTTGAAATCCCGTGATTGTACCTTCTTTTTTGATGACATCGGCACATCCCTCTACGAATCGTGTTTCACCATTTTTTCTGATAATTTGATATGCCACATTGTCTATAGGCTCGCCTGTTCTGAACAAGTTGTTGAATTCTTTGAACAGAAACTCAATACCTTCCGGAGGAACAAAGCCTTCGTAGCTTATACCAACAAGCTCTTCTAGAGGATAGCCAGTCAATTTCTCCATTGCTTTGTTGGCTGATGTGAAGTGGCCGCCAAGATCCACGGTAAAAACTCCTTCAATGGAATTCTCGAAGAGCACTCGATAGCGCTCTCCACTTTCCTTTAAACTCTCCTCCGCCCGCTTGCGCTCGGTAATATCTACCCAGTTTGACAGGTAATACCCGAGTTCCCCGTGGTGCATTATTGGAGTAGAGTCTATATCACCCCAGAATCGCTCCCCATTCTTCTTTTGGAAAAGCTCCTCCAGGCCCTGTGCTCCCTTGAGCATAGCCTCCCTGAGGTTCCGACTAACTTTCTCGATTGTTTCTTCTATCCACCATGGGTATGGGGCCTTCTTGCCGATAAGCTCTGCATAAGAAAAACCGGTTAGCTTTTCCATCGCAGGATTCACATATCTTATTGAAGTATCTGGATTGACAACTAATATGGGATTGGGAGCATTACTCAGCAGGCTGGAACTGAATTGTTGGCTTTCCCATAGTTCCTCCTCCACCTGTTTGCGCTTGGTGATGTCGCTGGCAAAAAGGGCGAGTTGTTTCACCTTTCCTCCCGCATCGAGTACCGGATAGACAACGGCATCAAGAATGCTTCCTTCATGCTCTTCCTCAAAGCGGACAGGCTTCCCTGAACGAACGACCTCATCATCCCATGCCCTTCTGGATTCTGTCACGCCAGGTGGGAGAAGGTCATAAACACACTCACCGAGGAGTTCATCTACGCTCTTGCCAAATCTCTTGGCTCCCACTTCGTTTATAACAAAGATGATTCCTTCAGTATCTATCAGCATCGCCGAATCGCTGGGGCCGTTCAGGAGCGCTCGCATCGTCTCCTCGCTCTCCCGCAGTTTCTCCTCCTCCCGCTTCCACTCGGCTTCTGCTGCCTCCAGTTCAAGAATGCGGTGGCGCATTTCCAGCAATTCCTGTACAACTTGCTCTTTCGTCTTGTCTTGATCCTTCATCTTGTTCACCTGCTACGGCGGGCAGTGATTTCACCGCACAAGCAAATTCACGGACCGCGGTTCGCCTGATTTAGCTTGGCTATCTTTGATACTACTACTCGTTATAGTTTCTGTCAAAGGAGCATAGTCGGCCAGACGATTGATGACACAAAGGACTACTGCACCCTTCCGGTACCTTAGCGATACCCTTCCTCCCTCCTTCTCATTGCGATCCATAATGAGTAAAGGCTGCGTCTTACTCAGAACTTTTCAATAATCGGCCAATTGTATCCAGCAACTGCTGGGGACTAAATGGCTTGGTTATGTAATAGTCAGCACCCATATCGGCACAAAGTTTCCTGTCCAGCTCCTGGTCTATGGCAGTTAGCATCACCACTGGGATTGCCTTAGTGGCTAAGTTAGACTTGATTTCGTAAAGTGCCTGTAAGCCGTCCTTTTTCGGCATAAGAATATCCATAAGGATAAGAGCTGGTTTGTGTTCTTGGGCTGCTTCTACCGCTTCCTGCCCATCAGCCGCCTCGATGACTGTGTAATTACCGCTCAGGATGCTTCTTACCAGTAGCCTGATACTCGCTTCGTCGTCAGCGATGAGTATTTTCTTCTTTTCTGGCGTTATTTCGGCTGCCGACATCTCCAGGAATGTATTGCCCACCAGGGCGTCAAACTGTTTACCAATCTCCCATCTGATTTCAGCCAATGCTTCCTCTCTGGACAACGCAGCACGGTAGGGACGGGTGGAAGTCATGGCATCATAGGCATCAGCTATGGCGACGATTCGGGCGAGTAGAGGTATATCTTTTCCTCTGAGCTTCTGGTTAAGTCCAGTGCCATCGTAATGGGCGTGGTGATGCTCAATTATCTCAGTTATTCTCCTATTCCTAACTGCTGGCTGCATTATGCTGGCTCCCACTACGGTATGAGTCATAACATGCTCATACTCAGCGGCGGTTAGCTTAGCGGGTTTATTCACGATAGATTGGTCTACAGCAATTTTGCCGATGTCATGAAGCAAACTACCCCAACGAAGGTCTTCCAGCTCGTCATCGCTGAGAGCCAACCTTTTACCTATAGCCAGAGCAATTTCACATACCCTACGAGAATGCCCGGCGGTGTAGCTGTCCGTGGCTTCAACGGCAAAGACCAGGGACTGCATAGCCCCGAGGAAGGTCTGGCGAATCTCTTTAGCTTGCTCTTCTACCTTGCGTTCAAGCTGCTGCCGGTAATCTCGGAGCTCAAGCTCCAGCCGTCTCTTGTCTATAGCCCTTTTTACACTAGCGACAACCACATCCAGATTGAAGGGTTTGGTTACGTAGTCATAGGCACCTTGCCTGATAGATTCAATAGCCGTATCAATATCGTGAATGACAGTAACCATAATGACTGCCGTGTCAGGATAACGCTCTCTCGTTTCCGATAGTAGCTCCATACCAGATTTGCCGCGCATCTTAATATCTAAGAGCACCAGGCTTGCAGGTTCGGCCTGCATTTTCTCCAGAGCCTGGTCAGGGCCTCCCGCTTCCCTACAACGGTAACCCTCGCCTTTCAGCCTTTGATGAAGCAGCTTCCTGACATCTTCAGCATCATCAACAATCAGTATGGTTCCGTCGCTTTCAGCCATTTTAATATCCCACTGCTTTAGTTCAGATATATGAGTATCTGCCAGTTATCATATCAACGAGTACGCCCGCTTGACTCATCAACCTGCCCAGCTTTCGGTGGCTATAATTGTCTATTTTGTCACTCTGAGCCGAGCCTCCGAGCCGAAGCGAGGAGCCAGCGAAGAGGCAAGCGAAGGGTCTGGATTCTTCGCGGAGCCTATCCTGAGCGATATGAGATTCTTCGCTACGCTCAGAATGACACGTAGCGTGGGGGCTTGTCCCCCACACAAGGAGAGACAAGGGCTCAGAATGACACGTAGCGTGGGGGCTTGTCCCCCACACAAGGAGAGCGAAAGGCTCAGAATGACAGTAAGCGTTGCTAAACGATCGGTGCTTATAGTTCTTGACTTGCTGCCATAAATCGTTAAACAAGCCCTGCCTAGGATCCCCCATGTCATCTGTCGTCAATTCTCCTTTTTTCACCTAATCTTTTCCACTGAAGAATAAACACAGTAGCGGCAAACAGTGTTATGAGCGCAGTCGCCCCGATTTCTCCATACAAGATTTTGGGGTTTGCCTCCACGAAGCGAAGCTCACCGTACTTTGCGATTAGTATCATATGAACACACCAAGCTATGGATGTAGCTATCAGTAGCACTTGAGCTGCCAGCACCGCCATAGCAAACTTCACCCGCCTGCCGTGTAGATAACTCGCGTGAGACACTTTGTTACCTCTTCTTTAATAAGGATTTGTTCTATCTTCCTTTATGCGTAGTGGCGGGGTTCATCCCCGCCTTAACCCTCGGTCGGGGACAAGCCCCGACCCTACAATCCTTGCCACGCTTTCGGCTCAGCGCAATGACAGGAAACCGCATGATGATTTAGGCGAGTAACCACTAGGCACCTCCGGATGCACGGCGCCTGCGAAGCAATATGACGGCTACCACGACTCCAATAATGACGACCACCCCGCCGATTATCATAGCAAGAACTGCCCAGCTAACCGCCGGTGCGCCGGGTGGAGGTAGCCCAGTATCCAGTTCTTCTTCTAAGCTCGTGGTGTATAGCTTCCCTTCCACAAACAACTCAAGCTTAAAGCTATAGGTCCCGCCTTTCCAGCCTTCGGCCGGTATGTAGTTATAGCTGCCACCCATCCTACCCAGGCTCAACTCGCTTAGGGAAGTGAGGGAGATCTCTTCTAAGGGTTTGCCGTCCAATCTCACCTGAAGAACAACCTCGACGTCGGCCATTGGCTGATAGAGATTGTTAATGGTGTAGACTACTTGAGCGAAGGCAAGTTCTCCAGTTTCTTTATAGTAATTGCGTACAATGCCAAAGCCCTCAAAGTAAACCGTTTTTACAGTCAGGGTAACGCTTTTCTTTTCATTGGCTTTGATATCGAAGGATTCCTCAGCCAATTTGTTGCCAGCGATATAGGCTGAAGCACTGTAGAGACCGGGTGATATCTTGGCTTCTAAGGTACCGGTATCACTACGGGCAAATTCATAGCTTCGGCCTTCAATCCACTTAAACAGCCTCACCTGAGCCACCACGGGGTCACCATCAGGGCTCGTCACCTGGACATTTACCCAGGCCGCCTCCCCCAGGACTACCAGCTTTGCTCTTTGTGCAGCAGCAGCAAGTACCTGAATGCCGCTACCCTCTGTATCCCTTTGACATTCGGCGCTAACCGATATCTCGTACTCCCCAGGCACGGCATCCTGGCTGACCTTCACTCCTATGAACACCTTCTTCTGTGCTCCTGGCTCGAGGTGAAAATCAGCGTCCGAGAAGGACACCTCTACCCCAAACGGGGGCTCGCAGGTCATCTTCACTCCGAATTCTTCCTCACCCTGGTTAAACACCAACACATAGACGCTGGGAACGTTGACCTCTGAACCCTGTGGTATCTGAAAAACCTGGCCGGAAAAGGTGCCTGATATGCCAATGCCACCGGCAGCCCAAACCGGAGCTGCCAAAGCCAGTCCCAGGCCTATCAGTAACAGCAGACCCACAAAGAGACCACGGACAAATAGGCAGGGTTTCACTTGTTTATCACCTCTCCTGAGTAAGCTCATACTACCTATCTTACCTCCTTGCGGTTCAGCCAATAACATCGTAATACGACATACTGTTGACCAGGAGGGGCGCAATTCGCTGCGCCCCTCCAACAACGGCCTGATAAAGAGTCAAACCGAGACAAATCTTACTCGCCGTCCACTATCTGGTAGTAGATGATGCCGGCAAACTCGACTTGGGCGATTTTATCAGCGGCCAGTTTGATAAACAGGCTGTTGCTGATCTCGACTCCTTCCTCCTCGGTTATGGACCCGGTGTCAACACCACAAAGGTCATAACCAGCGGTCACCTGCACAGCGCCGTCTACGGTCAAATCGTCATCGTTCTTGAGAGCGAATTCGTTGTCGCCTGGGTCTCCGGTTGTGTTCATAGTGATCGCCTTGCCTCCACCGGTCCAGGTGGTGTTGGCCGTCTTGATCTTCTCATCGTAGGCACCATTGGCGATCATTTTAGCCACGATGGGCGACGTTATGTTGTTGCTGTCACCCCACGCCTCGCCTAGTCCAATCTCAGGGAAGGCAGCTGAGCTGGTTAGAGAGTTTAGCTCGCCATACCAGTTCATTGATTGGTTAAGCAGCCAGCTGGCATCGGCACTAGTGTTAGAGCTTCCGCCCCCGTCTGTTGCCTTCGCACAGAAATCCCAGCCAGTGGTGTTTACGGCCGCAATCTCTGTGGCTACCTTACCCGCTGTGAAGTTGAATGTCCAGGTGCCACTGGTTAGGTCCATATCACTAGCCACTGTGCCATTGGTTATCGACCACGTTGTGTTGGTGCCTCCAGCCAGTGTCCAAGTAGTGGGTTTCGTCCAGGTTATGGTGACATAGCTATTTGGGTCTATCGTCCCTGAAGGTTCAGTCAGAGTATCGTTTGTGTCGTACTCGATGTGCAACACTATACTATCTATGTCATCCATGGTGTTCGCATCAGTAGCTTCCACCTCAACCTGATAAACGGTCGCCTCTTGCGGATTCATTGTACTGACAGGACTACCGCTCTGCTTTAGTGTGACATTGCTTATTCCTGGGACTTCGTTTCCCGCAGTAAAGGTAACATTAGAGGAGCCACTGTCGTCGGCAAAAGCCGTTGCCGGCACAAGCAAAGCCGCTGCCGGCACCAGCAAAGCCGCCAGCATGGCAAATACCCCAATCATTGAGAATAACTTTTTAGGTACTTTCATTTATCCTCCTTTCTTTTAGTTTTGTTTCGCTCTTGTTTCACCGGAAGAGCACCCGCTTTTGGAATCTTCTATCATCATCTCATCTTCGCCTCCCTCTAACTGAAAAAGGCCTTATGACTCGAGAAAGGCGCTTCCTTTTTATATAGACTTTCGGCCTTCGGCAGCCCGGCGGTCATGGTTGAGCATCCTCAACTGTAGACCCGTAGCTTTGCGTCCCCACCTTTCAGTGGGTTTGCCTTTCTCGGAACCCTTTATTCAGTTATAAATGTTCTGCGCTGTACAACTGAGTCGCGAGGTCAGTATTACATAGGGCATGTAAACAAGGCATAGAAATTTAGGGCAGTTTTATAAATATTTCGTAAATATTCGGCGGGCAATGAAAAAAGGCACCCCAAGAAGGGTGCCCTTCCTCTCAGCTTGAACTATTACTAACCCTTTGTCCTAGGCTGTAGCTTGAAACCTGTAGCCCACGCCGGGCACGGTGCTAATATACCTGCGCTTTGTTGGATCAGCCTCAAGCTTAGCCCGCAGGCGACTTATGAAGACACGCAAATACTCTCTTTCCTGCCCATACTCGGGGCCCCAGACCCTGCGCAAAAGATGATTGTGCGTGAGAACCTTTCCGGCGTTAAGCACCAATTCTTGCAAGAGGCTATATTCCGTTGCTGTCAGTCTGATGTCATTGCCAGCAACAGTTACCTCTCTTGCAGCAAAGTTAATCTGGAGGTCGTCGCAGGTAAAGAAGGGCTTGGAAGCTGTGGCACGAGCTGCCTCGCTGCGCCGAAGGACCGACTTGACCCGAGCTATCAGCTCCTCTGCCGAAAATGGCTTGGTGATATAGTCATCGGCGCCAAGATTGAAGCATTTCACCTTGTCCTGCATGTCACCCCGGACACTGAGCATGATAATCGGGATTTGTGACCACTCGCGGAGCCGGCGGCAGACCTCGAAGCCGTCCATCTTGGGCATGATTATGTCCAGAATCACCAGGTCAGGTAGCTCCCTTTCAACGGTCTGGAGGGCTTCAGCACCGTCCACGGCTGCTATTGTCTCGAAGCCATTAGCTTCCAGGTTGGCTCGCAGCAATTTCAGTATCGCCAGCTCATCGTCAACTATGAGAATACGAAGGCGGCGCATTCTACCATTACCTCCCAGCACCAACCAGACTGTTTAGTTTTGCCTCAGCCTCGATTTCAGCTTTGTCTTGATTATCCAAGAAATCTCTCACCCCCAAACTCTATAAGGCGACCCTTTAGAGTCGCACAGCACGAGGCTAAAGCCTCGCACTACACTTCTAAACAGTCTCCCATGGCGTATGTTCGCAGCGGGAGAAGCATTGTTGCATGTGGCAGCTGAGGTTGATCACCAATCTCACCACCCTGTACCCGGCCTATTCCCACAAGCAGTGGTATGCCAGCTTCCAGTCTATCCCCCATAGCCTCACCCACACCCGCGCAGCATGTAGCTGCAGAACGGTACAGATAGTCTCGGAAAAGGCATTATGTGTGCTATTACTTATATCCTACTACTTACGTCCTGTCGCT